>Ga0164315_10003517_pt1 | contig 12162 bp, 14 predicted proteins | sample GuaBasSedimGuay6_FD_113737 | JGI IMG/M metagenome (GOLD analysis project Ga0164315, IMG submission 113737) | Subseafloor sediment microbial communities from Guaymas Basin, Gulf of California, Mexico - Guay6, Core 4569-2, 0-3 cm | ecosystem: Environmental > Aquatic > Marine > Hydrothermal vents... | reverse complement strand
GCTGGCAAGCTATTGATAGAAAAAGGTTTTACAGAAGTCTGCAATATCGTCGAGGGTTTTGAGGGGGAATTGGATGACAGCCACCATCGCTCGACACTGGGTGGCTGGCGCTTTCATGGACTACCCTGGGAGCAGTGCTAACGTCAATTGACCCTAGTAGAATAGACAAATATACTTATACGTTCATACAAATAACTAACCAGATCGACATGGCTCACGGTAATGCAAAGAACCTGGGTCACAATGTGAGGTCAAAAACGTACAGGGTTTAATTCCTGTTCTTTCCAAATCATTCCAGAACATCTTGTCTATGTTGCGGAGTGGCCTTTGAGGAGTACAACTTATGTCAACAACTGCAGAAAATATTCCGGATAACGCACAGCTGGACGCATGGCTGGACAAGAAACTTGATGAGCTGTTGCCCACGAAACTGGAAAAAATTGATGCATCCAGAACACCGTCCATGTCCATCATTGCCACCAAGGGGACACTGGACTGGGCTTATCCGCCTTTCATTCTTGCATCAACAGCTGCGGCACTCGGCTGGGAAGTCGACATATTTTTTACCTTCTATGGTTTGCTACTGCTGAAGAAGGACCTGAAGGCCAAAGTTAGCGGGCTGGGCAATCCGGCCATGCCGATGAAGATGCCGTTTGGTCCGCAATGGTTCCAGGATTTTGACTGGCCAATGCCGAACCTGCTGATGGCCGGTATACCTGGTTTCGAGAACGTGGCAACGGGTCTGATGAAGAAGACATTCAAGAACAAGGGCGTGGCGACGGTTGAGGAATTGCGCGGCCTGTGCCTGGAGGCTGAAGTGAAGATGGTGGCTTGTCAGATGACGGTTGATGTTTTCGGTTTTGATGCCAGTGAGTTTATACCCGAGGTGACTGATTTCGTCGGTGCCACGTCGTTCTTGCCGGTCGCACAGAAATCAGATGTTTGTCTGTTTATCTAAACAGGTGCACTGACTGATTGGTATTACGTATACGACGAGCCTGTAGAAGGGTTGGTCTGCTGTCGATGAAGGGCGTGCAATTGCACGCCCTTTGTTTTAGTGGCAAGGGAATACGGTTTTAAAGAGCATATGCAGCAGCTTTATCCGGCGATTGAGCCCTATCAAGTTCATACTGTGCCCGTATCAGACGGGTATAGCCTGTATGTCGAGGAATGCGGTAATGCAGACGGGCTTCCCGTCATATTTGTACACGGCGGTCCCGGTGCGGCCTGCGAATTATATCACCGGCAATTTTTTGATCCGGAGATCTACCGCATCATCTTGTTTGATCAACGGGGTTGTGGCCGATCAACGCCGCACGCGTCGTTGCAGGGGAATACCACGCAGGCGCTGGTCGCGGATATGGAGTCTATCCGTACCCTGCTGGCAGTCGACCGGTGGATTGTCTTCGGTGGCTCATGGGGCTCAACGCTGGGTCTGGTGTATGCCGAGACGCATCCCGAAATTGTACTGGGCCTGATTCTGCGCGGCATTTTTCTCTGCAGGCCACGGGATATTCAATGGTTTTATCAGGACGGCGCATGCTTTTTATTGCCGGATCAGTGGCAGGATTTCCTGCAGCCGATACCCGAAGCCGAGCAGGGTGACCTGGTCGGTGCCTACTATGACCGCCTGACGGGAGAAGATGAGATAGCGATGATGGCGGCAGCCAAGGCCTGGTCACAGTGGGAAGGGCGTGCCTCAACGCTGTTACCCAAAGCGGCTGTTGTTAATCACTTCATTAATCCTAAAACAGCATTGAGCCTGGCGCGTATTGAGTGTCACTACTTCATGAATGACAGCTTTCTTCAGCCAGACCAGATACTGAACAATGCTCCCCGATTAAAAGAGATTCCCGGCGTCATTGTGCATGGCCGCTATGATGTGGTTTGCCCGCTGGAACAGGCCTGGTTACTGCACCAGGCATGGCCGCAATCACGCCTGCAGATTATTCAGGATGCAGGACATTCGGCGACAGAGCCGGGGATTGTTGATGCTTTGGTGACGGCTACCGATCAGTTTGCACGGCGTTTCCGATGATAGGTCTGCTGCAGCGTGTGCAACAGGCACAGGTTGATATTGGTGCTGAACGCGTTGCATCGATAGGTGCGGGTTTGCTGGTACTGGTCGGAGTACAACATGATGACAATGAGGCGACAGCCGATCGTTTGCTAGAGCGGTTGCTCGGATACCGGGTGTTCGCAGATGCCGACGGTAAAATGAACCTGAGTATTAAACAGGCAGCTGGAGAATTGCTGCTGGTGCCGCAATTTACCCTGGCTGCTGATACCTGTAGTGGCATGCGCCCCGGTTTTTCCACAGCGGCCAGTCCTGCAGTGGGACAGCAATTATTTGCCTATTTACTGGAACAGGCGCACAAGCAGCCACTACCGGTCGCGAGCGGACAGTTCGGTGAGGATATGCAGGTGTCGCTGGTGAATGATGGCCCGGTCACTTTCTGGCTGGAGGTCAACCCGGCGGTAACCTGTTAATATAGTTCCTACATGGGCATGGTTTCCGAATAACTATCTGGTTTTAATGGTAATTAATTATGTCACAACGACAGGCGGCTGTTAGCCGCGACACCCTGGAGACGCAAATCAGTGTGTCTGTAAATCTTGACGGGTCGGGTAAGGCGACTTTTGATACGGGGCTGCCGTTTCTGGAGCACATGCTCGATCAGGTGGCGCGCCACGGTATGCTGGACATTGACGTCAAGGCGAGTGGTGATTTACACATTGATGGTCATCACACAGTTGAAGATGTCGGCATTACACTCGGGCAGGCGATTGGCAAGGCGCTGGCTGACAAGCGTGGCATTCGCCGTTACGGGCACGCCTATGTGCCGCTTGACGAGGCGCTGTCACGTGTTGTCATTGATTTTTCGGGACGTCCGGGGCTTGAATACCATGCCGAGTATCCGCGAGCACGTATCGGTGATTTTGATGTCGATCTGTTGCACGAGTTTTTTCAGGGGTTTTGTAATCACTCGTTGGTCACATTACACATTGATTGCCTGCGTGGTGACAATGCGCATCATATTGCAGAGACAATCTTCAAGGCATTTGGTCGTGCCATGCGCATGGCGCTTGAAGCAGATGATGCACTGGGTAACCAGCTGCCTTCTACCAAGGGAAGCCTGTAGGCAAACCTGATTATCAGGCTACCTGGCAGTTGTTCTTAGATGATTAACCCACTATGACTTCTATCGCAATCATTGACTATGGCATGGGTAACCTGCACTCCATTGCCAAGGCACTGGAACATGTTGCCGGCAAGGCGCGCGTGATAGTCAGCAGCCAGCACAAGCAGATTCTTGCGGCTGACCGGGTCGTGTTTCCGGGAGTCGGTGCAATTCGGGATTGTATGGCCGAACTCAGGCGCAGCGGGCTGGATGAAGTCGTCACGCAGGCGGCAGCAGCAAAGCCGTTGCTTGGAGTCTGTCTGGGTATGCAGGCGTTGCTGGATTTCAGTGAGGAGAATGAGGGAACAGAGTGCCTGGGCATAATCCCTGGAAAAGTGCTGCGCTTCCCCGGAGACTTGCAGGATGACGAGGGCGGCGGTCGACTCAAGATACCGCACATGGGCTGGAACCAGGTTTATCAGAAGAAGGCCCACACCCTGTGGCGAGATATCCCTGATGCAAGCCGTTTTTACTTTGTACACAGCTATTATACTGCGTCCGAGAGGATGGAAGATATTGCGGCAACAACACCCTATGGCCTTGATTTTGCGTCTGTACTGGCTCGCGAAAATATATTCGCCGTGCAGTTTCATCCGGAGAAAAGCCAACATGCCGGGCTGCAACTGTTATCAAATTTTATTCATTGGGATGGAGATTCCTGAGAGATGTTGTTGATACCTGCGATTGATCTGAAGGATGGCAAGTGTGTGCGCCTGCGGCAGGGGCGTATGGAAGATGAAACTGTATTTAGCGACAACCCTGTGGAGGTTGCGCAGCGTTGGGTGGATGCAGGTGCGCGTCGTTTGCATATGGTCGACCTAAACGGTGCTTTTGAAGGCAAGCCTGTAAATGCGGGTGCGATCAAGGCGGTTGCTGAAGCCTTTCCCGATCTTCCCATCCAGGTTGGTGGAGGTATACGGGATGAGGAAACGGTGCAAGCCTATCTCGATGCCGGCGTTCAGTATGCCATCATCGGGACCAGGGCTGTCAGTGCGCCGCACTTTGTCAACGAGCTGTGCGTCGAGTTTCCCGGCCATATTATTGTGGGGCTGGATGCAAAGGACGGCAAGGTGGCAATAGAAGGTTGGTCCAAGCTGTCTCATCATTCTGTAATAGATATGGCGCAGCGCTTTGAGCAGGATGGTGTAGAGGCGATTGTGTTCACGGACATTGGCCGTGATGGCATGATGAGTGGGGTCAATGTGGATTCAACAGTCGAGCTGGCACAGGCCATACATATTCCGGTTATCGCATCCGGCGGTATCACCAATATCGAAGATATACGGGCATTATGCGCTGTAACCGATGAGGGTATCATGGGCGCAATTACCGGCCGTGCAATTTACGAGGGTTCACTGGACCTCACTGCTGCCCAGCAATTGGCCGATGAGTTATGCGCCACGGAAACTGACTGAGACGAATCAATGGGCCTCGCAAAACGTATAATTCCCTGCATGGATGTCGATGCCGGACGTGTCGTGAAGGGGGTACAGTTCGTCGACATCCGTGATGCAGGTGACCCGGTGGAAATTGCGCGGCGTTACGACCAGGAAGGTGCTGATGAGTTGACCTTCCTGGATATTACGGCAAGCTCTGATCAGCGCGAGACCATGGTCCATGTGGTTGAACAGGTTGCCGGTGAGGTTTTTATACCCCTCACGGTCGGCGGCGGTATTCGCGAGGTTGCTGATATCCAGCGTATGTTGAATGCTGGTGCGGATAAAGTCGGCATCAATACGGCGGCAGTGTTCAATCCCGAGTTTGTGAAGCAGGCAGCTGATCGTTTTGGCTCCCAGTGTATTGTTGTTGCCATCGATGCCAGACGGATCAGTAAGGGCGACGAAGCGTCACGCTGGGAAATTTATACGCACGGTGGTCGCAAGGCCACCGGCATTGATGCTGTCGAATGGGCGCAACGCATGGTTGCATTTGGGGCGGGCGAGATTCTCCTGACGAGTATGGATCGTGATGGCACCCGTGACGGATTTGATATTGAACTGACACGTGCCATCAGTGAGGCGGTCGATGTTCCGGTGATAGCCTCGGGTGGTGTGGGTACCCTGGACCACCTTGCGGAAGGTGTGATTGAGGGCAAGGCTGATGCAGTACTGGCGGCCAGCATTTTTCATTTCGGCGAGTACAGTATTGGCGAGGCCAAGCAGCATATGGCTGACCGGGGTATCGAGGTGAGGTTGTAAGCGGCAATGAATAGCGAAGCGTGGCTGGATGCAGTCAAATGGACCGATGATGGCCTGGTACCCGTTGTTGCTCAGGATGCTGGTGACGGCAAGGTATTGATGGTTGCGTGGATGAATCGAGAAGCGCTGCAGTTGACGGCGCAGGGCGGTAAGGCTGTTTACTGGTCGCGCTCGCGGAAAAAGTTATGGCGCAAGGGTGAAGAATCAGGGCACCAGCAGTCCGTCCAGGAAATCCGGCTGGACTGTGATAATGATGTCATTGTCCTGAAGGTTGAACAGCAGGGTGGTATTGCCTGCCATACCGGAAGGCGCAGTTGTTTCTACCAGCGGCTGCAAGACGGCAGCTGGGAAACTGTTGAGCCGGTACTGAAAGATCCTGAATCTATTTACGGGAACAGCTGATAATAGGGCTGGTGAAATGAGCGATACGTTAAAAGAACTTGCCGCAGTGATTGAGGCAAGAAAAGCAGCAAGCACTGATTCTTCCTATGTTGCGAGCCTGTTTGCGAAAGGCATGAATACCATCCTCAAGAAGGTAGGTGAGGAAGCAGCAGAAACAATCATTGCTGCGAAAGAAGACGACGATTCACAACTGGTTTATGAAACAGCCGATTTGTGGTTTCACACGCTGGTGATGTTGTCTGCACGCGGACTGGGACCAGAAGATGTGCTCGCCGAGTTGGAGCGACGTTTCGATGTATCCGGGCTTGAGGAAAAAGCCGCGAGAAACAATCAGACATAATGTAATTTACAGTTTCTGTGCGTTGGCACAGATGGAGAAAGAATATGGGTATTAGTATCTGGCAATTATTGATTATTCTGGCCATTGTCCTGGTGCTGTTTGGTGCCAAGCGGCTGAAGAATGTTGGCTCGGACCTGGGTGGTGCGATCAAGGGTTTCAAGCAGTCCATGCGTGAGGGTGAAGACGAGGCTGGTGAGAAAAAGTCCCTGGACGACAAGGATGAAGGCAATGTCATCGAGGGTGAAGCGACCCGGCACAACAAGGACAAGGTTTAGCCCGGAACCCGGACGCGTTTGTCATGTTTGATATCGGGTTCTTTGAAATCATCTTTATCATGGTCATTGCCTTGCTGGTCGTCGGACCGGAAAGGTTGCCACGAATTGCGCGGGCAGCCGGATTGTGGGTTGGGAAGATGCGGGGTTTTGTTGCCTCTGTTAAGGCGGATATTGATCAGGAACTGGCAGCCGATGAACTCAAGAAGGTGCTGGCAAAGCAGGCAGCAGTTCCCGAACTTGAAGAACTGATTGATGAAGTGACCGGTAACCCGCTGGAGTCTGCCGAGAGCAAGCTGCCAGGTCGTTCGGAAAAGGCATCGTCTGCTGGTCAGGCGGATAAGCTTGCAGATACACCGGTCACGGATGACAAATCAAAATAAACAGGACTCTGCGTTGTCAGACGAGACGGAACAACCGCTGTTATATCACCTGATTGAATTGCGTGATCGCCTGTTGCGGGTCGTGCTGGTGGTTGGTGTGGTGTTCGTTGCACTGGTTCCCTTTTCAAACACCCTGTTCTCTCTGTTATCCGGGCCCTTGATGGCGCACATGCCGGATGACAGCAGCATGATTGCGATTGAAGTGGCATCGCCGTTTTTAATACCGTTCAAACTGACGCTGTTTCTGGCCCTGTTCATCTCGATACCCTATGTGCTGTACCAGATTTGGGCATTCGTAGCCCCTGGCCTGTACAAGCATGAGCGGCGACTGGTCTATCCGCTGCTGGTGTCAAGCACGGTGCTGTTTTATGCCGGCGCTGCATTTGCCTATTTTGTTGTGTTCCCGCTGGTGTTTGCATTCTTTACGAGTACCGCACCAGAGGGCGTAGCGGTGATGACGGACATCAGCCGCTACCTTGATTTTGTGCTGACACTGTTTTTCGCCTTCGGTGCAGCATTCGAGGTGCCGATTTTTACCATCTTGCTGGTATGGACGGGTGTGGCAACACAGGCAAGCCTACGTGAAAAACGGCCCTACATTATCGTAGGGGCTTTCGTGCTTGGTATGTTGTTGACGCCGCCGGATATCATTTCTCAGACACTGCTTGCAGTCCCTGTATGGCTGTTATTTGAACTGGGTGTGTACTTCTCTGGCTGGTTTATAAAACAGAAAGAAAATCCTGCAGAAGAAGCCAGCGGTTCATCGGTCGCCGGTTATACACCGATGAGTGACGACGAAATGGATGCAGAGCTTGATCGTATGGAGAACGAGGAGAAGGACTAGTGCTTTGTTGAGGCCGTCTTTAACTTGATCGGTTCAACCTCTTCTTCAGGCGTTCCAATATCAATTGGATCTTTGTATAAAGCTATTTCAATAGGCATCGGCTTGGCGATGACATATCCCTGAGCATAATCAACGCCCACTTTACGAACAGCTTCAAGCGTTGCTTCATCCTCAACAAATTCAGCAATGGTTTTTATGTTCATGGTATGACCAATCTGGTTGATTGCCTGTACCATGGCATAATCGATATTATCCCCAACCATATTTTTTACAAAGCAACCATCGAGTTTCAGATAGTCAACAGCAAGATTCTTGAGATAGCCAAATGAACTCAAACCTACTCCAAAATCATCGAGTGCAAACCGGCATCCCATTTCACGCAGCGTAGCGATTAGTTTGGATGCATTACACAGGTTTGCGATAACGGCCGTCTCGGTAATTTCAAAGACCAGTATTTCTGGCGAGACGCCGCTGTCCCTGATTTCATTGACCAGGAAGTCCATAAAGCGCTCGTCAGATAGCGACTGACCTGACAGGTTGATGCAGCAGGAGCTGACACAGTCTGCTACTTTTTCCTTGTCCAGAGTTAACATCTTGAAAGTATTTGACACAACCCAGCGGTCGATTGACGGCATTAACTGGTAGCGTTCTGCGGCAGGGATAAATGATCCCGGACCGACAATTTTATTGTTCTCGTCCAGCATGCGAATAAGCACTTCCCCATGCGTAAGGTTTTTCTCGTTTGCTGCACGGTTGAGTTTTGCAATCGGCTGAAAAAACAGTCTAAAGCGATTTTGTTCAAGGACATCCTGGATACGCTGTACCCACTGCATCTGACCATGACGTTCGCTGACAGCTTTATCATCGGGCTGATAAACATGTACGCGGTTTCTGCCCTGGTCCTTGGCAACGTAGCATGCGGAATCAGCGGCGCTTAATACATCGGTGAGGGTGCCGCTTTCATGTGAAATCGGGACCAGCCCGATACTGGCGCCAATTCTGAATGATGTGTTGTCCCAGACAAATCTGAATTCCTCAACAATTTTTCGAATGGCTTCGGCCGGCTCATGTGCATTTTCCATCGAGCAGCCTTCCAGAAGTATGCCGAATTCATCTCCGCCCAGACGGGCGAGGGTATCTGCCTCACGCAGTTCCATGCGCAGTTTGATGGTGAGTTGTTTCAGCAATTCATCGCCGGCAAAATGTCCGCTGGTATCATTGACGACCTTGAAGTTATCAAGATCCACGTAGCATAAGGCATGTCGAACATTTTCAGTGCGAGCATTTTCAATTGCCTGTTTAACACGTTTTTCGAATTCTCGGCGGTTTATCAGGCCTGTTAATGAATCATGGGTGGCCTGGTATGACATCTTCTTGGCAAGGCCGCGTAACTCGGTTACATCATGAAAAACCAGTACTACGCCGCTGATATCTGCATTCGAATCACGAATGGGTGAGGCATTTACTTCAACGGATAATCGCTGATTTCTGTAGCGGTGGAGCAGTAGCAGATGTCCTGCAAGCATGGTGCTTTTGCCTTGCTCAAGGCAGAGTGCAGCAGGATCTGGCGGTGACTCAAGTGATTTTTCCTCAACAAGCTTGAATATCTTGAGCATGGGTTTGCCACGTGCGTCCTGCAATTTCCAGCCAGTTGACTGCTCGGCAACTGTATTAAGGTACTCGATATCGCCATTCAGATCAGTGGTAATAACCCCATCACCGATGGATCCCAGCGTGACCTGGGCGCGCTCCTTCTCCTGATGCAGCGCTTCTTTTGCATGTTTTAAGGCAGTGATATCGCGAATGGTTCCCTCTATGCCGACGGTGTCACCACGCTCATCATATTTGTAGTGTGAGTTTTCGGATATCCATATTTGTGAGCCGTCCTTGTGCTGCAGGCAGGTCTCAAAGTGTTGCAAGCGGCCGTAATTGCTATCCAGTGAGTGTTTCAGATCATCATGATAGCTGGCGCAAACATAATAGTGCTTGATATTTTTATTAACCATCTCATGTGGCTCATAACCCAGTAGCTGCTTGATGGAGGGTGTTGTCCACTGGATGCACCCACTGATATCAGTTTGATAAATGATATCCTGCATGCTGTCAAAGATAGCGCTCATTCGTTGTTCGGATTCACGCGTTCGTTCTTCTGCTTGTTCCCGCACCTTCATCTGTTCATGTAATTTTATATTCATTTCCTCGGCATATTTTTTTGCCTCTTCGGAGGATTCGCGAGTGAGTACAAGCTTTTTAATGAGATCGGTGTTGTGTGATCCAAGACTGAAGGATTTGGAGAGGATGTCGCGCATGGTTCGTGATGTAAACAGCATAACTGCTGTCATAATAATTGCGATCGCCCCGAGTGCCAGTGACAGGGTAGTGCCCTGATAAAAAAACCAGGCTGAGGCGGGTAACAAGGCAGGGATCACAAAAGCACTGATGGCCTTGGGTGATGATTGCATGGAGACGAAAGCTGTCAGGGATATGGCTGAAAGAACAACAAGAACAAATATCTGCTGTATCAGTTCACCGTAAATTAACGAGATTATCCCCAAACTGCCCCAGCACATGCCGGAGACGGTGGCTCCGGTGATGTATTGCTGTCCCCAGGCATCTACATCATCGATTTTGTTGCTACCGGATTTCCCTGAAATAAACAATGAGCGCACGCCGACACTGACAACAACTGCCACAGCCCATCCTATAAGTAATTCGTGCGGGGCATTGTTCCATAACACTGAAATAACAATGACAGAGAGCAGCAAACTGATGATCAGTTCAATTTGCACCTGCTGATACAGCATTTGCACCTGGTCGGCACGGAACTGCCACCGGTTCATGGTCCGGCGTTCGATGATTGTGGGTTCTGTTTCGGCGGCCGACTTTTGCTGCTCGGTTAGCTGACCAGGATGCTCCCCGTTCTCGTAATCCTCATACATCGCTGTAATTGCCCGCCCGTGTGCATCTGAAGTGCTATGAAAAGTAATAAGCCAGATAACGAATTCCGTGGAATACGGTCATCTCTCAGACACAATCGGGCACACACACGCAAACTTTAATAGTGGCAGGCGTGAATCTATAGGTATTTCAGTGTTTTACATTGCTATGGGGGAGGGCTCGCCGGACAATGCCATTGAAAACATGTGGTTATGTACCTTGGGTCTTTTTTGCGTGGAGAATGGTGTAATGAGGCAGCGCATGGCATCCCCTGGACGTGGGAGCAGATGACTCAATCAATGCTGTATACGCCGGTACTGGTATCTTTCACAGTTTTCCGTAAAATTGTCCGAAATTGAAGTTGGTCCACAATATATTGTGATAATCAACCATCCGGGGCACTATATGAAGACATCTGAGTTGGAACTTCCGCGACACCTCTATACAGAGTCAACAGGCCCTCGTGGTGCTGTGGACAAGTTAATTGCACCTGACGTGCTGGTTTCCTGGGCGGAGCAGGGACGTGGTGACGCTATCTATAGATTGTGTCACAGGGTTTACGAGAGAAGGTTGGCAAGTATTAACGTCTGGGAAATCGACCGGATTCAGCAGCTGGAAGAGGAATTGATGTCAGCCGGATATGGCGAGGACATGTCTGGTTGCCGGTACGTAAACGTAAAGCACTATCACACGACCCTTGAGGATGTCGTGAAGGAAGCGGAGTTGAATCGTGTCAGCGTCAAGGAACGTATGACTGAACACCAGACCGCGATCGAGGAACTTGTAAAAGAGGCCAGGGAATTCATTTCAGCCCTTACGGTGCAGCAGGATGAGGGCGATATGCTCACATATTTGCTTGTCATTGTCGCCGCCGTCGTTGCAGGTTACATATTCTTTTTCTGAGGGCGGTGTTGATTTGCACCAAAATTTGAGCCTGTAGAGATAGATATTTGCATTCTGCCCTGACCCGCTCCGTCGTTCACCACCAACAAAAACGGCGACCAACTAATGAACGAGGGCCGCCTCTGAGGTGATAATGATTTGTCGTTGTTATGGCGCGGGTTCACCTGATCTGTCAACAAAATCATAGGGAATCAGCCTCAGTCCGCGGACTACTAAATACCCACTCTGATGCGCCGATAAGCAGTGTGCGGGCGTGCACCGTACAGGTACCCCGTGAGCGGGGTATTAAAAACAACACAATATCCCGGGCCAGGTGGACATGCGAGCAGCGAAAAATATAACGGTAGATCGAAAACTCCTGCAGGAACTGGTACCCCTGAATGCCCTCTCAGAGGCGAAATTCAAGGAACTGTCGAAGAAAATTGTCATCGAAGAAGTAAGGTCGGGTCATTACCTGTTCCGTAAAGGAGACCGGGATAACCAGTCAATCTATCTGCTGGAAGGCAAGGTCAACCTGATTGATGGCTTCAGGAAGGTCACCAGCGAGATCGAGGCCGGCACCGATATCAGTCGCTATCCCATCGCCAACCAGCAACCCCGCTCCCTGTCTGCGCGGGCCGTTAAGAAGGTCATTATTGCAAGAATTGACTCCAGCCTGCTGGATGTCTTTCTGACATGGGACCAGACCAGTACGGCTGAAG
>Ga0164315_10003516_pt1 | contig 12162 bp, 10 predicted proteins | sample GuaBasSedimGuay6_FD_113737 | JGI IMG/M metagenome (GOLD analysis project Ga0164315, IMG submission 113737) | Subseafloor sediment microbial communities from Guaymas Basin, Gulf of California, Mexico - Guay6, Core 4569-2, 0-3 cm | ecosystem: Environmental > Aquatic > Marine > Hydrothermal vents... | reverse complement strand
GAAGGAGTTGCTTGACGCAATAGACTCAGAGCGACCTATAGGCATCATCTCCAGGGATATACACTCCATGTGGGTTAACTCCAAAGCACTGGAGATGGCTGGTATCACAAAGGATACCCCTGACCCCAAAGGCGGTGTTATTGCAAGGGATCCGAAAACCGGGGAGCCGTCAGGGTTGTTGCAGGAGCATGCTGCCATGTCACTTGCCTGGGAACTTTTCCCGTCTCCCACAAAGGAGGATTATAAAACTGCCCTGCTGTGGATTCAAGAATGGCTGAACCGTGAAGGTATTACCACGGCTCATGATGCCTGGTTGGAGTTTGATCATAATTTTTATGGGGCTTATGATGAACTGGCCGTCGATGCGAAGCTGACAGTTCGTTTCAGAGGCTCATGGTATATCGATCCAGCCGAAGACTATATGGATCAGATTAGAAAAGGGATTAACCTGGCGAAAAGTTTCAAACATCCACACTTTCAGGCATACTCCTTTAAATTCTTGGCTGATAATATATTGGAAGAGGAAACTGCCTTACTACTTGAGCCCTATACGCACAGGCCTGATTTTTACGGTCTTAAAAACTGGGAGGATGCCGATATGGCAAAGGCCTTTGCTAAGGTAGATAAGGCTGGATATCAGATTCACGTGCATGTTATCGGCGATGGTGCGACAAAATATACGGTAGATGCCCTTGAAAAAGTTCAGGAGATGAATGGTAAAAGTGATTCCAGGCACTCCTTCGCACACCTTCAAATGGCAAGGCCGGAAGATGTCATAAGAATGGGTGAACTGGGAATGAGTGCGCATATGAGTCCATATTGGATGATTATGGATGAAGGCTTCGATAATTTCTACCTGCCTTACTTAGGCTCTAAACGGGCTAATAATACATATCCTCATAAGAGTCTTTTTGATGCAGGCGTTAATGTAACGATAGCAAGTGACTTCATTACTTCAGAATTTGATCTGATGACCGCTATATACAATGGCATGGCAAGGAAATCGACTGAAGGTAATGCAAATCAACTGTCGCCTGCAAACGAGCGTGTCAGCCTTGAAGAAATGTTAAAGGCTGCTACGATTAATGGTGCCTATGCGAACTTTCTTGAAAATGAAGTCGGATCGATCAAGGTTGGTAAAAAAGCCGATATTGTTGTGCTAAGTAAAAACCTCTTTGAGATTGAGACAGAAGAAATTCCTGATGTAAAGATCGAGATGACCTTTTTTGAGGGGAAGCGGGTGTATTGATTATCGTATTGATTATCGTTAGGACGGACAGTATTCTGGTGAATTATTGATTGGGATCAGAGTAACATTAATTAATTGATTATTGTTGATATTATCTTTTATTTTCCTTGGTCGGGAAGCTTGAATTAAAGTTACTAGTGCAGGATCGCTCCAGTTTTCATACCACCCGCCATGAGCCTGGGGATAAATCCCCAGGCTAAAAGCTCAAGTAGGCTAAAGCCTACTAACTGTCTTGTAGTGCCCTGATACGTACTTGAGCTTTTAGACAACTGCTGTAACAAAGAAATTTTTGCGCGCCAAAACTTCTTTGTTACAAGCTGTTGGCACAGTTCCTTGCGCGATCGTGCACTAGCCGATTTGTTAATGTTTCTATCTGTGTCGTGAATCGTTTATTACCAAGACTGAGTCCTTTATTGATATTATCTCTAATTTCATTTAGCAATTGCAGTTTCCATAAGTGCTTTAAACAATTCACGATAGTTACAATATCTCTCATCCTTAGTTTTACTACCAGCAAGATATTCAGGGTGAGGTGTTTGTAAATCCATTTTGACACCCAAAGCATTAATAGAATAAATTGACCTGCTTATAACATTTGGTTCCTCAACCATGGAGCCCTAACTGGATTCAATTCAACATAACGAGAAAGTTCAAATAAGTATAGGTAACGAAGCACCGAGACTTAAAACGAGATTCCCAAAGAGTTGACTACGCTGATAGCTATGGCTATAATATCAAACATACATACGTTGGGCAGATTGCATCATTCGACTTATTGCACCCTTGGGGTGTACAAATTAAATGTACATAGTTAGTCATTAATACCATCGCCGGAACACTTACTTGAGGTTTTTTTGAAAAAACCTTGAGCCAATTTAGATAAGCCTTCATATCTTCGTAATGAACAAAACATACTTGACGGTTGTTTCCCCGTTGATATGTTGTGGAATATCGTGCCGGCGAAACTCGAACTAATCTAGCCATAAATTCTCTTATTATTAATCCACAATTAATTTTACTCTGACCCCAATTATTCTTGCTGGTTTGAAATAACAACTGAATAAATATTGCCAACGAATCCAAAGTGTTGATGGTTACAATACTTAACAAATAGGAGCCCGATTTTTTTATGAAAACTCAAGAAGAACTTAAAATCATTGCTCATAACAAGAGATTTAAAGAAGTCAAGAAGAAATGCTATTCATGGCTAAAAACTGTTTTTTGGATATCACTTGTTCTTGGTTTAATTACTGGTCCTTTCTTTATTCTCGTTGTATTAGTTAGTGTAATCATTACAATGATTATTTGCTCATTTTATTGTCGTATAGTAGGAGTTACGCCCTGTAATATTCAAAGATATCTTGAGCAACAGAAAAAAAATAAACTCGAGATACTTTATGAGAATCATTTAAAGCCAAAGTTAGAAGTACTTGAAAAACAACGTAAAATTGTTAAATTAAAGCTAACTCTTTTAAAAATTGTTTTATTTTTAGCTACTATAGGAATGTCTGTATTTACTGTTATTTCTTTTCGTGATGAAGACCCTATGCTCTCCTTTTTCATTATTTTATGGCTCCTAGTTTTAAGTATTGTCTTATATTCGTTTATTGCCTATAAAATAATTATACCCCCTTATAGACAAAAATTTAAAACCGAAATCTTTAACCCTATTGTCACTGCAGTTGATAAAAGTTTAACCTATTATCCCCAAAAAAATATTACACTTGAAGAATTTAGAGCAAGTGGGTTAGAAAGATATTTCGGCTATGCTGATCATGTTCATGTTGTTGGCGAAGATTATGTTGAAGGAATGCTTGGCAAAACGGCGGTCAGTTACATATACCGTCGAATATGGAGATGATGATTACGGTGGTTGCGGTAGTTGCGGCGGTGATACGAGTACCGTAGAAGATACAAGTGATACTACTACAGCAGTTTTTGAATGGTTATTCTTTATCTTTGATTTTAATAAAGATTTTGATGGTTTTACCACAGTTTTGCCAAAAGGTACTGATGGTGATTATGGGCAATTAGTAAAATTAGAAAACCCTTAATTTGAACGGGAGTTTGTGGTGTATAGTGATGACCAAATTACCGCCCGTTATGTGTTATCTTATAGTTTAATGCAGCGTATCTTGAAATTTAACCGTCAACATAATGCGATTTATCTATCTTTTGTGGATGGTAGATTGTATATTGGAATACCTATAATCGCAACAGGTATCAAATTTAGAATGGGAAAAACGGTAATACTTCCATTATTTGAGCCAAACATTTCTAGTACATTGTTAGATTTTAAGATTTATCGTAAGTATTTCATATATATGCTATTTGTTAAAGACATTGTAGAAGAATTAAACCTTAATCAGCGAATTTGGAGTAAAGGTTCACCGTCATTCAAACCAGCGGTAGTGTTAAGTCAAGAAAATTTGCGGAGAATGATTGGGAGTGGTTAGCAAGCGTAGGGTGGGCTTTGTTATTTTGTTGCCCACCTTTCCACCCCATTACCAAATTCACCGTAAAGCCTTAGAGCCATTTCAGTTCCCCAATTGGGAGAGTAAAAACCTTTTTCTACATAGAGATAAACGAGTGTAGGCTCAATGCTCACTCAACCACCATCGCACGTATTGCCCAATGCAAATTTCGTTTGCATCTTGCTCATTACGCTTTGCAATACGTTTGAACTGTGTGGTTTTGGCAACCCAAAGCCCGCCGCTTCCAACCGGTTGCGGGTACGCACTATCCAATCTCCCTAAATCGCTTCTAAAAAAGAGCACCGTTTTCCATTTAGAGATAAATAATACTGAGTTGTTTGACAACTAATAGATTATTTGATATTTTATAAAAGGTAGGTCCACAGCTTTCATATCAATGACGAGAAACCCTCTCTTTGTAGACGCTTTTAAGTATTGATATGCGAAGTGAAAATCCTTTGATATTGTTCCGCCAATTGGGTGATTTTCAGTGGACCTACATATAGTTAGCAATTTTTTTCTAAATATGGCAAATTTATTATGCGCGAAACAAATCCAAAATTCAACTCTCGCCGCGCTGATGCCAACAACCCTAACAATCATGCGTTTTGGCAGGAACGAGGATACAAAGAGAGACCTGAAAACTGGCGGGAATTACATCGAGCCATGAATCGTCCCACCTCATCAAAGAGCAGAAGCCGCAAGCGTGATCTCGGTGAAGATTGCTTTCTAAGCTTTGACTCTTTTGGGCTTTTACCGTGTGACGGCTTAGGTCGCTTGAGCGTTGATGATTACTAAAACGCTTTCTCTTTGACTTTCTGGAATATCCAATCTAAATGCCATTGTCTTGCTGTGTCCTGCACACAAGGCAAAGGATCATTGCACCTTGAAGAAATTCTGGAGAAGAAACATGAGTAGAACACCAAATGATGATCGAAGTGACAGCATGAATCCCAACAATGATGCCTACTGGTCAAGCCTCGACAACCATGCCAATCAACTTAACCCTAACCACGATGAGCGAGCGTAGCCACCCAGAGTGAGAACGAAACCCACCACACTCCCACTAAACCACCGTCGCACGTATTATCCAATGCGAATTTCGTTCGCATCTCATAAAGCCGGGCAATACGTTTGACAAATTGTGGTTTTGGCAACCCAAAGCCCGCAGCTTCCAACCGGTTGCGGGTACACACACTATCCAATCTCCCGAAATCGCATCTAAAAAAAGGCAGGTTTTCATTATTGGTATCCAGCAAATACAACACTCCCATCAATGGCTACAACGGACACTCAAAAAAATCCCACCTTTCACCTCCCGATAATTCCCCAAAAAACTGACCATTCTTGTTAAATATTGCCACCACAACCTTTGTACCAATCTATCGGATATGTACGGTTCAAGTTGGGCAAATAAAAGTTTGTGCGAAACCTTATCAGTTTTGAAAACGAATTATGTTACAAGAAGCACTATTGAATTTGGATTGCTATTTTCACCTCAAAACGACAATGGTAAAAATTAATTAGATTTTTAAGCAAGAAATTATGAGCCATCTGATTAAAATGAATGAAGACTTTATAACCGAAATTGAAATTAAAAATTTCAAGTGTTTTGAAGATTTTAAAGCTAATGGGTTTAAAAGGGTTAATCTTATTGTTGGAAAGAATAATGTCGGAAAAACCGCTTTGATGGAGGCGTGTTGGATATATGAACGGAATAAAAATAGTGCTCATAAGATTGAAGCATTTGTGAATATGGTTAATACCATGACTTTAATCAAAGAATTTAGATATCTACTCAACTATGATCATCATGATTTACATGTCGCTTTTTCTCTTCTTAAAAAATTTAACCGGCTGCTTATTAAGAGTAATAATAAATCGGTGAAATTAAATATAGAGACAAATAATTTAGATGTAAGAGTTTCTATAAATGATTTTGAAATCGACACATCATTAACAAATTATCATTTATTTGCAGAGATGTTGTCTGACAAAAAAAACTTCTCTAAAAATTTTATTGCCAGTTGTAAAATTGACAATGACTTAATGATTAGTTTATATGATCAAAATAGAAAAAAAGATAGATTAAATCAATATATTCGTGAATTTTACCGTGATATATTGGAATTTGAAATTATAAATAATTTACCCAAAGTTTTTTTAGCGAGTCGTCAACAATTTGAAGATATCGCCGACACCAGGCATGGATTAAAAAGATATGTTGCTATCATTTCGGCAATCCTCGTTTGTCAAGAGAGTTGTTTATTTTTAGACGAAATTGAAAATGGCATTCACTATACTCAGTTGGATAGATTATGGCAGATTATTTTAACGCTTTCTGAAGAACTCAATTGCCAATTTTTTGCGACTACTCATTCAAAAGAGTGTTGTCTTGAGTCTTTTTATAACGTGTCTAAAAAAATTACGTATAAAAATGTTTCTATTCTCAAAATGACCAGATTAAAAAGTGGTAAAATTTATTCAAGCGTTTATGACTATGAGTTATTAGAAAACCGTCTGGAACAAAACCATGAGGTAAGAGGATGGTGAAAGTTGCGATCTTGCATGAAGGAAATGCTAAGAAAACCAATGATAACGAACTGTTAAAATAGATAAACAATCAAAATCCAAAACCACTTAGGGATTTTGTGCGATATAAATTTACATGAAAGCACTGGAAAATACACTATCGAAATAGATGTAAAGCCTTATGACGTACCTATTTCATATCACGGAAAGTATCATTATCTGCGTTTTAGTACCAAACCAGAATTGAAAGGAGCCGTGCTAAATGAGTGTTTACTGAAAAAAGCCGGCAAAACCTGGGATGATGTCATAGAACCCAATGCAACTTATGCAGATATTGATGAAAATGCTATCAAGGTTTTCAAACCAGAAGCGGCAATAAGTCAAAGATTACCTTCCCTTGAAAAAGAAAATGACAACACACAAATATTTGAAAATTTACGACTTCTTGAAAACGGAAAACTTAAACGTGCAGCCGTTTTGCTTTTTGGAAAAGAACCAGGCAAATTTTTTATCAATGCTTATGCCAAAATCGGGAAGTTCGGAAACTCAAACCACGATTTACAATCGCCAGAAATTGTGGAAGGCAATATCTTTCAATTAGCTGACCAAATTATTGAAATATTTGATAAAAAATAAATATTTTATCAAAACCATTTCTTATGACGGCTTAACCGGGTTGAAACGACACCCTATCCATTTGAAGCCAATTGCTACGCATTGATAAATGCCATTATACATCGCAATTATTTTGGTCCGCCGATTCAAATCAGTATTTACTTGAATAAAATAATGATTGCGAATGTAGGAGAGTTACCGGAACAAATAACCATTGAGGACTTAACTGATGTTACGCACATTGCTCGACGATGTCACAGTTTGTGCAATAAAGCGGAAAGTTCCATACCATGATGATGTTTGGTGAAAGGGCAACCGCAAAGGGATTGCCCCTACAAGATATTACTCAATGTATGGATAATCCTTTATGGTTGCCCCGATTGACAAGTCATTTTGCGTTGTGCGTAACATGAGTTTTTAAATGAAATGCGAAGCGGTTGTTTGCTATTCGCGATTTGCGATTATTTGCTGGCCGTTAAATGTTAAATGAAATGCGAAGGCGGTTGTTTGCTATTCGCGATTTACGATTATTTGCTGGCCGTTAAATGTTAAATGGAATGCGAAGGCGGTTGTTTGCTATTCGCGATTTAATATTATGGTTGGCCGTTAAATGTTAAGGGACTTCCAAAAAAATAATGTACCCAGCTAAAAACCGTAGAGCGTTGCCAAACCTCGGAGGTTTAACCGATATGGGTATATTAATTTTTTGTGAAGGCCCTAAATGAAATGTGAAGTGATCGTTTGCTATTCGCGAGTTGCAATTATTGCTGGCCGTTAAATGAAAGGGGCAACCGCGAAGGATTGCCCCTACAATATATAAAAAATATAAGGCAATCCTTTATGGTTGCCCCTTATGACTCATTTTGAAGCATTGTGCGTAACATGAGGCCTTAAAAAGAAAACACCCTTCATATCCAAGAAATCCTCGATTAGCCGATGTATTTTTCAAAGGCGGTTTAATTGAAGCCTGGGGACGAGGTACTTTAAAAATCATTAATGAATGTATTCAAAGCGGATTAATTCTTTAAAAAAACTGTTTGCGGGTGATTTCTCGCCTTGACGGTTCTTTTGCCAAAACTTTATTCTCTCTTCATTCCTTATTTTCTATGCCAAAATATAGGAGTAGAATGATAAATCAGGTGAATATTGAAGAAAGAAAAGCGGTTGCTGATATTATGAGACATTTCGGCTTAAATCAACAACAATTGACACCTGTTGGGATGAGTTTAAAAAGATGTATTGATGATCTATTTTCAAACAGTCGTTTTGTGAATATTGTAAGTCAGGTAAAAAAATCAGGTGTTTCTATTCCTTTCTTTTTTAGTAAAAATAAAATAGGAATGTTTGATTTTAGATCTAGTGAGTTATCAATTGAATATTACAATTTTTTATTGTCATTAATGTGGCTTCAATATGAATTAGAAAAAATAGAAAATAGCAATACATTTTTTATTATCAATGGTGTTGAAAAATTGAATCAGTTCAATTGGAATAGATTGGTTGGAATATCTGAACAAACGAAGATTATTCTCATCTATAGAGATTTCCATGAATTTACGGAGAAAGAGATTGAGAGAATCAGGAAAAATAATGTAATGTTAGTATCTTTAAAAGAAGCTTCTTTTTTTTATCATTTGAGCATGATTTATGATCATAAAAAATTGGGGAATTCGGTATTTTCTTCAAATCTTGTATGTTATTCAAGTAAATTTGTAGAACGTTTTGATGAAAAAACACTGAGAATTATTTTTAATGAGAAACATAAAGCTAGTACTCTGAACCGTTATGAGGCTATACATAATCATTCAAAAAATAGATACACAATAGAGATAGAAACCATTGAAGAAAAATTAGCTGCATTTAGCAATAATGAAGAAGAAAGTTTTGATGGTTTCCTAGATGTAGAGCATGAACTAGACAAGATTATTAAAATTGTAAAAATCCAGGAATTGCAACAAGAAAGTGATTTAATTTCCAACTTAGCTTCTTTAGCTTTTAAGACAGGCAACTTTATCCATGCACAAAAATTATTAGAAATAGGTGCAACAGGGAAAGATGACGATCTCAGATTTTATTATATTGGAATGGCAAGCAGTAGAGATTCTGGTAATTATCAGAAAGCTTTTGAATATTGTAAAAAAGGTATTAATCTGTACGAAACGGTTTTGGAACATGGAAAAAATACAGAAAGTGGGCAAGATAGATTTTTATCTTTGCTTAGGTTAGGTATTCAAATTTTAGTTTATGATGTAAATAATATTTATGGAGACATGGAATTTATCAATATTGCTACTAATGTAGTAGAAAAAATTCAAGATGATAATAATTCATTACTTTTGCAACTAAAAGCAAAATTTTTCTGGTATACAAAGACTCAAGGTTCTGCCAAATATGATGATGCTTGGGAAAAAGCACTTCAGTCTGATGAAACCGGTGAAACATATAATGCCATGGGAACTTGGTATAAAGAGGTGGAAAATAATTTATCAGAAGCCGAAAATATTTACAGAAAAGGGTTGGAAAAATTTCCTAATAATACATTATTTCCGCTTAACTTAACTAAACTGTTAATATACAAGGACGACGATAGTTTTGAACCTCTCATAGAAGCAAGCTTATTGATGAAAAATGCTTTAAAGAAACCAAATCCTCCAAAAAGAAAACAATATATTTTTGAAACTATAGCTACTATTAAGGCGTTAAAAAGTGGAATTCCAAAAGAATCTTTGGATTTGGATAAAAAGCAGCTATTAGAAAAAGGTATAGTTGTTAAACCTGCAATTACTCCAGATAAGCCTCTATCTCAGGAAAATAGAATCAAATTATTTAGTTTGATTGCAAGGGTATATATTAAACTTGATAAGCCAAGTGAAATCACGCTTGAAAAACTCAAACCCGCTATAGTGCGTATTGAACCTAATTTTGATCACAAAGATTTTGGATTGAATAAGTTTAAATCTTTGCTGGAAAAAATTGTAGGTGATGAATCCCCGATTAAGGAATTAACATCAAACAAAAATACATCGCCAAAAGTGGTGTTTAATGAAGCCTTTTTGGAGAAGTTTATTGCTGACGAATTACCAGACTACATACTAGATAGCGAGGCCGAAAAAGAGATTGAAACAGAGGAATCAGACAATCCCGGAGAAACGCAGGAAAAAATAATTGTCAAAGCAGATGATAAGCCTCAGACAAATATTGAAATAAAAACCGGACTTATAACGAATATTAAATTTAGTCCAGCAAAAAATGCTTACTATGGCTTTATCAGTATTCCTGATGAGGAGAATCTATACTTTGACTCAAAACATGTGAGGCATGGCAAAGCTGGATATGGTAGAGTGGACAACTTTGTTCAGGGAGAAAAAGTAAATGTTAGTTTTATCAAACATAACAATAAACTACTTTTAAAAAGTGTAAGGAAAGCACCTAAACACAGCAACAGTCATCAACAAGTATCTGTTGGAGTCACAACAAATAAAAAGAGTTTCCGTGTATATGGAAATGTAATAGATATTAGATTCGATCAGAAAACCGGGCGATATTTTGGTTATATTCTTTTAGACACAGAAAAACCTAAGCAGGACTTATATTTTGACATGAGAAGCTTGCCTGAAGGAGAAAATGTAACCGATTATCCGATGGGAACTCAGGTAATTTGCAAATTTACAGCTAATGAATCAGGCGACAATCCAAAAGCTGCTCTTGTAAGTCCATTAAACTTTGAAAATGAAGGACAGACAGAAGAAAACCATAACGAATCAGAAGCTTTTTATAAAACCGGCATTATAACAAAGTTAGATTTTATTGAGAAAATCAATAGAAGATATGGGCTAATAGCATTTGAAGATTCTCAACAAGTCGTCTATTTTCACCCGCATTTGTTAATTGACACGCTCAGTTGGTCTTCCTTATTTGAAGGAAAAAAACTTAGAGTCAAATTAGCAGTTGGAAGAAATCATCAACTCTATGTATTATTTATCGACTCTTATCTTAATGAGTTAAAAAACGATAAACAAGAAGAAACATTAGTCGGTGAAGTAACAAGCTTTAGCTTTATTCCCAAAACGGGAGTCTATTGTGGATACCTAAAAACATCCATAGGTAACATTTACTTTGACAAAAGAGCTTTAGTGGGTAGTAAACTTAATGACATCACCAGTCTTTGTCCTGGTACCCAAGTTAAATTTGAGTACCGAAAAATCACGGACAATTTCCTCTGCGCTACAAACATTTGGAAATGGGATAAAGATAACTCTTACAAGTCAAAGAACCAAGAATGGGTAGATGGAACAGTCGTGTTAATAAAAAAAAAAAGACCAGTCTTCCGCTTATGGATTCATTAAAGCAAATAACTTCAATGAAAATATTTACTTTAACCCAAAATCTTTAGTGAACCAAGATTTAATGGAATATTTTAATATAGGGCAAAAAGTTATTGTATTAGTAGCTCATCAAGCAAAAGATTCAAAACTTGTTGCTAAGATAGTTATAAGAAAGTTAATTTCTTGGGCATAAATAAAATTTTCTGGTTCCCAATGTTCTCGTTCTCTCATATGAGGAGCATGGCATGCGTGGATTTCTCGTTCCCAGGCTCCAGTAAGCATAGGGTGGGCATTCGCTACGCGGATACAATCCACCATTATTCTTATCCTAATCGGCTAATTGATGGGTTTTGCTCAAAATATCACAGTAACTCGATATTTGAAATCCGATTTTGGGGAAAAATCGGCTTTCCCGCCGTGATGATTTTAAAGAAATCCGATTTTGGGGAAAAATCGGATTGGGAGCCGCTTTGATATTAAAGAAATCCGATTTTGGGGAAAAATCGGATTGGGAGCGGTGGAACAAAAATAGGGTGAAAAATAAACCACAAAATTGATTCAAATTTAACACCCCAGTTTTAAACCTATTAAGCTTTGAATTGCACGCTACTCTTTATTACCTCACCGCATGATAGTTTTTCGTTATGAACCAACGCCAACAAAGCTCTCTTGATTTAAAATTTTCCACATTAGAATAAATCTAAACTTAAATTCTAACCCAATTTTTCCACTTGAACTCAAAAGTAGAAACTTGGGTTTTTGACATTTAGGAGAGACTTAAAAATGATAACCACAGAAGTTCAACAAACACCACAAGAAAAACCACAGCTTTATCTGAAAAGGGCTTACCACCTATCAGTTTTCAAATTCGATGGCAAAACACACACAAGGTGACACCGTGTTTTGTATAATAATATATAAAAATCTTAGACTTATACTCTGTGGTACTCTGTGCTACTCTGTGTTC
>Ga0164315_10003515_pt1 | contig 12162 bp, 7 predicted proteins | sample GuaBasSedimGuay6_FD_113737 | JGI IMG/M metagenome (GOLD analysis project Ga0164315, IMG submission 113737) | Subseafloor sediment microbial communities from Guaymas Basin, Gulf of California, Mexico - Guay6, Core 4569-2, 0-3 cm | ecosystem: Environmental > Aquatic > Marine > Hydrothermal vents >... | reverse complement strand
TTCCAACCAATTATCGGTTTCAAAACTAGATATGGTATGGTTAGTAATCCTTTCACAAGTATTGCTACTGGAAGTAACGTGTACTACCGTAAAGTTGCTGTTACAAACTTACTGTAATAATAACTATAATAATGTAAGAATTGAAAAGGGTAGGCATTTTTGTCCACCCTTTTTTATTTGTATAAATACTATTACAATGACATAGAATTACAAATTTAGGAGAAATTAATTATGCCAAGTGCTACAACGAGTGATTTTCAACATCATAGATTTATGGAACGTGTGTTTCATGCGGTCGATTGGACAATGTACTCAGATATTTTTATTGCTTTATACTTAGTGAAACCAAATCTTGATGATTCAGCTAGTGGTACAGAAGTATCAACAAACCTTACTAACTATGCTAGACAAGCGGTAACGGTAGGATCTTCTTTTTGGGATGTAAATGATCTTGAATATTCTAATCACAACGAAATTACATTTGGTCAACCTAGTGCTACTTGGGGAACAATTGTTGGTGCTGGATTATTTAATCAAGCAACTGCTGGTGATTTAATTTACTATGCTCCATTAACAACATCAAAATCCGTATCGGCTGGTGATGGTGCACCAAAAATTCTTGCTAACCAATTAAGAATAACAAGAGCTACTTGTTAATCAATAAAAAGTTCTATTAAAATTTAAAAAACCCATAAGTTGAAAAATTTATGGGTTTTTTTTATTATATTACTATCATAAATATATGTAACAATATATTAGGAATGAATATGGCAGGATATAAAACTACAGTAAAAAATGATAACCCAGTAAGTTTTCATACATTTGATTTAGATACACAAGCATTACACGCTGGACAAATTATTGATGAAACACATCAAAATAGAAATCCTATGTTTATGAATGGAATTAATTATGAATTGGAATATATATCATTAAATCCAATTCAAACCTCAGATCAATCATCAATATTATTTGCTAGAAATGAAAAAGATGAATTTGGGTATTTTAGTCCAATATGGATGAATATACCACATTCTAGTGAATATAATCTTCCTCAATGGAGTATAGAATTTTTCTTGAAAAAAGTACCCACAGGGTCAATTCGAGATCAATACGATCTTGCTTGGTATCGTGATGCTAATACACCTTTAATTAAAAAGGGCAATGCTATTAATATTTACTTAGCTGATCCTTGGGCTGGTACTGATAGAATAGGTGTAAAATTATTTGAGAATACAGATGATGAAATTAAAATAGAACATATAACTTCAACTGATTATAATATATATGATACTGAAAACCATTATGTAATAACATACGGTGTTACTCAAGTGGATGTTAATGAATATGGATCTGCTGTTAGTTTATATCAAAATGGTCGATTAATGGCAAGGCATACATTTACATCTTTTGATGCTCCCCCTAATATGGTAAATGCTAGTCAATGGTTAATTATGGGTAATGCTGGTTCTGATCCAGTTACAGATTTTTGTAGTGAATATACAGCATTAGATCAACTTGCTATATATAATTATGTATTATCCGATGAACAAATATCAAATCACTACAGAAAAACCAAAACTTATAAAAATCTAATAAAATATGATAAACCTACCTATTTTTGGCGTATGAATGATACAACAACGATGAATATGAAAATGTTAGCGGAAGTTGGAACTGATGGTGATTATTATGGTAATATTCTTAAAGATCAACCATCAACTGAAAATATAATTGATTCACAATCAGTATACTTTTCAAATGGTGGTACTGCTACAGTTAATAATAGAACAGCCTATGGTTATGCTCCAATGATCAATATTAATGATGATTATAGTGTTGAATTTTGGTTTAATTCAGCACAATCTCAAAGAAGCGTTTTATTTGATTGTCATGAAGAATACCCAAATTATAGAGGTGTTAGTATATATTTAAATTCAAAAAATGGTGTAGTGGATAAGGGTATAATTCAAGTAAATGAATCTAATTCTTATATTCTACATACAGATGATGGGGAGAATTATAGTGATGGTGAATGGCATCATTTTGTTTTTAGACGTTATGGGTTGAATTTAGATTTAATTATAGATGGAAAACACTTAGCAACTATGGAAGCACATTTATTAGGGGCAAATGGTTGGGCTTCTCAAATGCATTTAATGTCTATAGATCCTGGCGAATTGAACGCAACTGGTAATTTATCAGAAGTGGCAATATATAACAAAGCATTACAAGATATACAAATTAACTCACATTATCACTTTTCTACAAGGCATAAAATCTTTGGATATACATTACTTGAAGGTGAGGGTGTTCCATCTACTGTTAGATTTTACGATCATATTACAGGAAATAAAGTTGGTGAATTAATAAGTCTGACTGATGGTGAATATACATTTTATACTTATAGTAATAAAAAATTGGATATTGTGGCATTGTTATCAGATAATGTAACAACACGTTATAGAATACACGCTCCAATTATACCATCTGAATATGACGATCCTCACCTATAAGGAATTACAATGAATAAAACTCTATATAGTTTAACAATTCCATCTTTTAAAGTTACCAATCCTTTACAAAATTTTCCTATATTAGTAAATTTAGGTGATAGTTCTGGTTTAAATAATTTAAATGTAGAAAATATTTTTAATCACTTTACATATCCCGAAAATGTTGATTATGATTTTATAGGTAATGATGGTGATTCCCCTAATGAATTTTTATGGTTTAATTTAGGTGATGGAAGAATATTAAATAATAAATTAAATGTTAATACAGGGGTTGTTAATAATGTTGGTACTTTAACAACTTCAATGGAAACCAAATATCAAATTTCTGGTGATTTTGATTTTGAAGTAAATTTTAATGATATTACCGCTACAGGTGAAAGTAGTATTTATTTTTCATTTATTGATTATGTTTCAGATAGTAGATTTCATTTGATTAGAGATTTGAATCGAGTAGCTGAAGAAGATTTTAGAGTAGTAAGTTCTGCTATAGATTATAGTGATTATACAACTGTTAAATCTACTGATTCAACAACTAATTTTAAATTAAGAATGGTTAGAACGGGTACTGTACTTAAATCATATTATGATAATGGATCAGGTTGGGAATGGATAGGTAATACAGATGGATATACCCACCCAAGATCATCAAGTGGAGATATTAATTTAATAATCGGACTTGGGCGATATAGTGATGTTGATTCAGGTGAATTAATATGTGATACTGATAATTTTAAATTAAATTCTGGTACGGTTGTATGGAATGATGAAGATTTGCCAGATTTATCATCATTCCAAATTACACAACCAATTCCATATAATGAATATATAACAAGTTTAATACCATTATCATATTATAGATTTGCCGAAACTGTTAATGTTATTTCAGCAAAATATTGGAGACTTACTGTAACAAAAGATAATGGTGCTAATGCTTATACAGCATTAACACGGGTTAGATTATTAAATGAAAATGGGAACGATTTAACTGTTCCTGTAGCATCTGGATCGTTAGCAACCGCATCAACTACATATAGCGGAACATATTCACCATCTAACTCATTTGATGATAATATTTCTACATTTTGGCACTCTAGTGAAGGGATGCCACAATGGATAAAATATGATACAAATGGTTTAGCTACAATAGCACCAGTTACATTAGAACTAAACATAAGAGATCAAGATCCAACAAGAAATCCACAAGATTTCATTTTAGAATATTCTAATGATGATACAAATTGGACAACGGTATTAACAGTTGTTGGGGAAACTGTTTGGGATACATTATTTAAAACTTATACATTATCACCATCTGGATCAAAGGATGAAATTGGATCATTAAATGGAACTTATGTAAATTCACCTACTTTGGGTGTTGATGGTTTATTGGAAGATGATATTAATACTTCTATTACTTTGAATGGTGTTAATCAATATATTGATTATGGGGATAATTTTAATTTAGGTTTAAATGATATGAGTGTTGTAATATCATTTAAAACCAACCAATATATTGATCAAGGATTAATAACAAAATCATTGGATGGTGGATTAGATGGTCGTTGGTGGTGTAATATAAAAGCTAATGGAAATATAAATTTTGGGATTGATAAAAATGCAACAGCATATACTTATATAGCAACAACAAATTATTCTATTGATACTATACATCATCTTGTAATAGTATTAGATCGTGATGGGAATATTACATTTTATCTTGATGGAGTTTTATCGGGTACATTTGATATATCAAGCCATTCTACCCACGATTTTCAAACAAACATAAGTTGTAAAGTTGGGGCATATACAGAAGCAGATGGCACAACACCAAATTTATTTTTTGATGGTACTATTGATGATTTTGCTATATTCAATAAAACATTGTCAGTGGATGAAATAATAAAAATTTATCAATCATCTATTGGTAATTTTCAAAATAAATCATTGTCAGTAGAAATAGATAGATGGGATTATATTAATAAACAAGCACAATTATGGACAAAAATACCTTATATTCCTAATGATAGTGATACTGTTTTGAGTATAATAAAACTTGAACCAGATGATTTTTCAACTTATGTTAAATCTTTAACACCTTTGGTATATTGGCGTTTAGGGGAAAGTGTTGGCGAAAGTGTTGCTATTGATGAAATGGAATTATTTAATGGAAATTATATTGGTATTCCAACTTTAGAAACTCAAGGATTATTAATAGATGATTCAAATACTGCTGTTTATTTTGATGGTGTTGATGGTAAATGTGTTAAAAGTGATGGTATTATACCAGCAAACACCCTTTATACAATTTCTATGTTAGTAAAAATCAATGATGATACAAATCAAATAAACTTTATTCATTTGGGAGATGATTCTGTAAATTCTCAACAAGGATTAAGAATATATTATAATAATACAAGTGGAATAACATTTAGATGGTCGGATGGAAGTTGGCACTCTATATCATCTAATATTTTATTAGATTTAGATAAAATATATCATATTGTTATTTGTAGAGTATCAACTACAGAATGGGATTTATATGTTAATAATTCAAAAACCGCATTAAGTGGGGATACAATCAATATAACAGGATCACAACCAGTTTATATAGGTTGTGAAAAATGTAATACAACATATTGTTCTAATGATTATGTCAATGTTATGAATGGTACAATTGATGAAGTTGCTTTATTTGATAAATTATTAACAGAGGAAGAAATTTCTCAAATGTATAAAAATTCTGTAGCACATATTAATAATCCAGATATTGGTACAACTGGTACAAGTCAAGCACAAGATGTATGGACTGAATATGATAATGTTTATCATTTATCAAAAGATGGTACGGATTCAACTGCTAACGTATTAAATGGGGCAATGAATAATATGGATGCTACCAATATTGTTGATTTTGGTGTTGGTAAGGGATTAACATTTAATGGTACGGATGAATATATTGCTACCCAAAATATTAATATAATAGGATCAGAAGCAAGAACATTGGAATGTAATGTTAAAATGATAACAAATTCATCCGATGTTAGTGCTATGGTTGGTTGGGGAACTGTATCTAACTCTAATAAAACTTCTTATATTGTACCAAATATATCATCTTCACCACAATGGGGATTTTGGGGATATGGTACTGATGGAGATCAAGATATTTATAGTGGTAATATTCCTACTATAAATGAATTAACAAATATCGTTTATAGTTTTGATGGTGTTGATGGTGTTTTATATAAAAATAATGTTAATATTGGTACAAACTCAACACTAACATTAGATTCTGATAATGCTCAATTAATGATAGGTAAAAATAATACAACTGGGAATGAATCATTTATAAATGCTGAAATGGCAGAAATTAGAATTTCAAGGGATTCAAAATCATCTTCTTGGATAGAATTCAATTATGGATCAACATCTGATAATTTAATGAATTTTGTAAGTTTATTAACAAAAAATATAAATGGTACAATTCTTGAAAGTTATAAAATATCGGAATGGATAGCTAGAGCGTGGATGGTGTCTGATGGTTCATTAACAAAGGAATTAATTACAAGTTCTACAACATTTGCGTTAGAAATTCCAATTGATAAAGATTATCCCCATATTGTAACAGTATCACCTAATATTGGTGATACTTGGAAATCTGAGACAGCTTATATTATTGATGATTTGGTATATCCAACTGATCCACAAACAACACACTTTTATTACAAATGTATTGTTGCTGGTAATAGTGGGGAAATTGAACCAACTTGGACTACAGGAGATTTAGATCAGATTATAGATAATACAGTAACTTGGGAATTGGTTGAAGGTATAATACAGCCAATAACACATTATCCTGTGATGCCTGTCTAATGTTATATAACCCTAATAATATATTCAATTTTACAACCAATGATCCAGAACTTAATACAGAATATAATTTTGATTATAGTATTGGTTCGGGTGAATTTTCTTATATTGATGTCGCTTCAAGTGAATTATTAGAACCTGTTGCTAGTACGGGTGAAATGGGGTTTGATCATCTACAGGCTAATTATTTTGGTATAGTTTCACCAATATTAATAACTTTGTGTTCAAGAGAATATAATTTTGAATATAACAACCAATGTAATATTATGGGGTTTGGTGGTGAAAGTTCATCATTTGATTTCAAAACACAACCAGTATTAAATTACAATATTTTAATTTGTAGTGAAAGTCAATTACCAAATCCTAATCAAGATTTTGAATATATGTATGATTGTATTGAAAACTATTCTATTCAATACAATCATACGGGTGAAAATGCCAATTTAACAATGGAATTTGTTAAACAGGGTAGATATGATTTTGATATTTGTCCAGATAAGCAAAATGAAAATCCATCTGGTGAATTTGAATATAATGATATTTGTATATTAGAATTTGGTTTTGAAACTAATTATAGCGGTGAAAGTATTTATTCATCATTAGATTATACTAATCTTTTCATTGAAACCCCTGGAAAATCTTCTAAAGAATTAGATTTAAATAATTGTACTCCAACAACAACTTTTGATTTAGGGTTATGTACACAACCATTAGAAATATATGGTAAAAATTATCAATTTAATATATCATTATGTTCTAATGAAACAAATCCTGAACCTATTGATATAATTCCACATGATTTTGCTTTAAAATTACCTTGGGATTATTTATGTGATGTATTATCACCTTATGGCTATAGTGGTGAAACATCTATAGTAACAATGCAAAGTGGAATCAATTTACCTGTATCAAAAAATTATAGTGGTGAGGTTTCCTTTACAAATGATTTAGTATTAAGTATTCGATTTAATTTAGATAATTATAGTGGTGAATATGCTGATGCTGATGTTGAAATTAAACCAGCATCTAATATTGATGCTACTGCTGAAGTTGGCGAATATGCCGATTTTGAATTATTTAGAACAATTGAATTTGACGTTTTAGATAATTATAGTGGTGAATATACTGATGTTGATTTATTAGATAATCCACCAGATTATTTTGATAGTATCACTGAAACTGGCGAATATTCTGATGCTGATTTTATTGTTTCAGGTGTATTATATCCTGAATACAATTACAGTGGTGAATATTCTGATACTGATTTGACTGATGATCCGTTAATTGAATTAGAAGCACCATTAGTTGAAACTGGTGAATTTGCATTTACTGAGATATTAGATAATCCATCATCTGAAATGAAAATGAATTTCTTAACAGGTGAATATGCTGATGGTGATGAACTTGCTACAACTACCACATTTAATCCAATTGTATATGCTTGTGAATATGCTGATATTGAAAAAATAAACATTAATGTTACATTTGATGGTATTGCTTATAGTGGCGAATATGCCGATAATGATTTTCAAAATAACACACCAGATAATTTAGAAGCAGATGTTGATAGTGGTGAATATGCTGATAGTGAGTTAAATATTCAATTAACATTATTTCCTAGAGGAATAACAGGTGAAATTGCCGATGCTGATATGGTAATAAGACCATTTGAGCCTTGGGATTGGGGTATTATAGAAACAGGTGAAAATTCTTATGTTACAGAATTATTTGAACAAACCGAATATTTAATAGCAACATCTGGTGAAATTGCCGATGCTGAGATTTCAACTATTATAGCATTTGAACCATTAATAGAAAGTGGTGAATATGGTCACGTTGCTATATCATTTACAACTGCTTTTGATAGTGATATAGAAAGTGGTGAAATTGGAATATTTGATACATTATATGTAACCCCAGGTCAAATGTTTGAGGCTGATGGTTATTCTGGTGAAATGGTTGAATCTGATACTAATATATTACATTATCCTATATTTTTAACAGAAAAAATTATATCATCCCAAACTATGTATGATGGTTTTGGTGGTGTTGGTGGTTTAAATTTCTGTCCAATTAATTGTTGTGATGATAATACAGGTGAGTTGGTTTTTGATACACAATCTTATGATCGTGATCCTTGGGGTCGATGTGGTCCAATTGATGAAATTAAAATAACAGTTAATCTTACAGGTGGTGTTAGATTTGATTGTGATGTTTATACTGGTGAAACTGTAGAATCTTATATAGATCAGAAATATTTCCCATTTTTTGATATGATTGGTTCTTGTGATGAAGCTACAGAGGAAGTTTGTCAACCATTAGTATGTGAAAATAATAGAGATATAGATGGTGAATATTGTGAACACGATGAATTGTATTGGTTGTATAATGATCATAATCCCCCATATATTGGCAAAACTGATTTATTAGAAGCTACCGCAACAACTGGTGAAAGGAGTTATACGTGGTGGGAAGCAGAAGATGATTATTTATCATTAATGGAGCAATATTTTAGAGTAGATTTATATGTACAATCTATGCTACAACCTATATATGCTGGTGAATCTGCTATTATAAGTTTATCAACTGAGGATTCAAATTGGAAATATCCATTTAGACCTGTAGGACAAAATCAAGTTGCTGAGTTTACATTTGAAGCTAACGAATATATTAGATTTTGCCCTGGATATTTAATTCCAGAAGGTGATAATGTTATTTTCGATTTTGCTTCTACTATATTTACTGATTGTTTTGGTTATTTTGGTAAAACTGGTGAAAGTTTATCTAATATTCATTTAACCATTCAATCTGGTGCTGGTGCTTTACCTGTTACGGGTGAATCAGTTGATGCTAATTTAACCGTTCCTGGACCTTGGGAACTTAATGTAGAATCAGGTCAAATTGCTGATGCTGACTTCTCGGTTTATTTAGCAATTTATCCTATAATTTCTGTAGGTGAATCAGTTAAAGCTACTATTGAACCAAGAGCAGTATTAAATTATACTGGTGAAGCACCTTATGTTGCTGAATTAGCAATATCATTACCTAGTGTTAAATGGATAAGTGATGGTTGTATTAATAATGTTTACAATCCATTAACACCAGATGGTGATTGGGATTATTCATACGATAGTTACGGTATTTGTATTGAATATAGACCATACGTTGGAAAACTTGAAGCAGTATGTACAGATGAATATATTCGTTATATTCATCCATTAGCTAAAGTAATGGCTAATAATATTAAAGCTGAAGTAGGGTTATCTGCTAATAAATTCTTTGAAGTTGATTTTTATAGTGGTGAAAGTGTAATAATTCAACAATATACAGCAGAATCAGGTGAAGTTTCTGAATGTGATATAGAAGTATATCCAACAATAAAAATATATCCAATATTAATAACAGGTGATCAAAATGCGATTGTTAAATTAAGTTTACCATATATAGTATTAGAATCAAATGTTATGGTTGGTGAAGAGGGTATTTGTGAATTCACAACGTATGAAGAGATTGAAGAACTTGCCAAAATTGCGGAAATTAAACGAAATATTAATCCAGTAGTATTGGAGTTTGGATAATGGTATGTGAAGTAACTGAAAATACGATAGTTTTAAATGCTGATACACTTTATTTAGGTGAATTGGCTGGATTTGGCGATAATGATAGTTATAAATTTTCAATGAGTGAAAATGAAACTATCACGTTTAATATAAAATTACAAAATAATACGGCTGGTACATTACCTAGAGGAACAGTAACCCTATACAGAATAGAAGATGAAAATATCAATTTAGGTACTTCTCATTTAAGAAGTGTAAATAATAGGTTTACATACGATGGGATCGTTGGTGATTATTTTTTCTGTATTGAAAATGTTTATCCATCAACTTATGAATTATTAGTTGAATTTACGGATTATAATGGGATCATATTTACCAATATGAATGGATTATCTGGTGAATTTACTGATGCGGATTGGCCTGAGGATGTAGTACCACCTTGTACAATGGAAGTATCATTTAAAATTATAGATGGAAATTTACCTTTAAATATAGCAAAAGATCCGTTAGAGGAATTTGTTTTTCATAGTGCTGGGATTATATCTGGAACAGCAGGGGAACAAGATTGTGAAAGTGAGAGTGACGAAGCACCAAGTTGGAACTGGAAAAAATACGATTCTGCGGTTGGTATAACTGCTACATATAAACCATATCCAATAAAAGTAAGGGCATATTTAACCAATTATCCCTTTGTTTATGTGGATAAATGGGTACAAGTTTGCGTACATAATAATTGGTCATACGATGAACCAGATATATTGAATCTTCAAAGAACTGAATATGACGTTAGTTATATTGATGTAGAATTACCTAATCAATCGGTATTATGTCCACCTTGTATGGAGACTAAAGAAATTATTACAGAAAGAGTTATTGAATTTAAGAAATATGATATTGAAGGATTTATGGATCAAATGGATAAATTAATGTATGAAAAGCAATGTAAAGAACGTCATAAATTACCAGAATTAGATGATATTTATCACGAAGCGGAAGTTGTTGTGGAAATACCACCAACATTATGTCCAATATGTCCAGATGATAAATAAGAGAAAGGGGAATTTTATAAATGTCGATGCCTATAGGTAGAATAACAGAAATTTGTAGTGGTCACACTTGCTGGCCACCTACTATAGCAATACAAGGTAGTTCTGATGTATATGCTGAAAATTTACCTGTTCATAGGGTTGGGGATGCTTATATCCCTCATTGTTGTCCTACACCATCTGGTCCAGTATGTCACCCTGTAATAACATCAAGAGCATCCCCTACAGTATTTACAAATAATAAAGCAACTTCACATATTGGATCAACTACGGGTTGTAGTCCTATTAATATGATGGTAACAGGGGCATTTTCCGTATGGGTTGAGGGATTTTAATGAGACAAACACAAGAAAAATTTTATTCCGATGTAGATTTAACATTTAATACACATCCAATAAATAATGATGTATCTGTATTATATGATGAATATAGTGTAGAACAAAATATGTATAATGTATTAATGACTAATAAAGGTGATGCTAAATTTCATCCAGAAAGGTGTATTGGTCTTAGGGACTTATTATTTGAACCAATTAATATTATTACAGAAAGTCAATTAAAAATTAAAATTGAATATATTTTATCAATGTGGATGCCTAGAGTAAGAATAATCAATATTGATGTAGAAACAACATCTGATTATGATGGGTACAATGTACATATTACATATATAACATTAAATATTGTAGACGAACAAACAGTAACACTATTTTTAGATAGGATAAGATAAAAAATGGCAAAAAATTTAAAAGTAAACGCTCTTGATTTTGATGAATTAAAAGCAAATTTAATCGAATTTCTTCAAGGTCAAGAAAAATTTAAAGATTATAATTTCTATGGTTCTGGTTTTGATGTCATTTTAGATTCATTAGCATATAATAGTTTTTATATGGGTACATTTGCTCACTTATTAGCCAATGAATCATTTATTGATTCTGCTAATTTAAGAGAAAGTTTAACCAGTAAAGCAAAATTACTTAATTATATTCCAAAATCATCATTTTCTGCTATAGCGGATATTAATATTAAATTAGATATTAATGATCAAAATGAACCAAATGATGAAAAATTTCTAATTCAAAGAGGTGAATTTGCTGAATCTACTAACAATTTATCTGGTTTAGTAAGAAATTTCATATTGATTGATGATGTGTATATTTACAATAAATCAAT
>Ga0164315_10003514_pt1 | contig 12167 bp, 25 predicted proteins | sample GuaBasSedimGuay6_FD_113737 | JGI IMG/M metagenome (GOLD analysis project Ga0164315, IMG submission 113737) | Subseafloor sediment microbial communities from Guaymas Basin, Gulf of California, Mexico - Guay6, Core 4569-2, 0-3 cm | ecosystem: Environmental > Aquatic > Marine > Hydrothermal vents... | reverse complement strand
CTGTAAATGTGATTGGGCTGAAGTAAATCCAGCTACAAACAAAATACCACTTCAAACACACCATAAAGATGGTAATTATACCAACAATAAAGAAGAAAATTTAGAACTATTATGTCCTAATTGTCATAGTATAACAGAAAATTTTGGCTCTTTAAATATAGGTAAAGGACGTTCTTATAGACGTCAAAAGAATTCTACTGATTACAGTGAAGTCCCTAGAGTAACTGTAATATGTGGTCCATAGGACAATGGACGAGGTGGTCAAAACCCACACAGTAGAACAAAGTGAAGACCGAATGTAATGGTTTATCATTGGCGAAAATACCATTACAACCTACTTGTCTTCACCCTGCTCGTATAGCTGAGATGGCTTAGCACCGGTCTTGTAAACCGGATACGTAGGTTCGAATCCTACTATGAGCTCACATTAACCTTTATATAGGAAGTAGTATTATGAGTAAAAAAGAAGTACTTGTGGCTATGGATATATTGGAACTTTCACGGGCCAACACTATGGTACATATAGCACAGAAACGAATCGATAAGGCTTTTGGTGTAGTAAAGAAGAACTGTACATTCAGAAAACAGGAAGAGGCAATTGGTTTTGAAGGTAACGAATGGTTCAAGTGCGAAAGTCCAAAACATCCGTTTGTTAACAGTATTTATCCTTCCTGTTCTGCTCTTCACTGTGCCAAGAGTAAAGGTATGTAAATGGATACAGAAATAAAAAATATTGATGCTAGTGACTTTGAAGAAAAAACTTACTACACTGCAATGTGTGCTTATTGTAATTGTTCTATTGATGTTTATACATCATTAAATAATTGTAATATTGCAAGGTGTGATTCTTGTGGTCAAGTTTTTAAGATTAATCACGACGAATAAATAAAACTAGTGGGTTCTTTACTTACTTGTACCCACATTAACCGTAACACTAAGGAGAAGAAAAATGAAAATTGGAAGTAAATTTACTGTAAAGTATGTACTTGTGGAAAATACTAACCATAATGCAACAAACTGTGTTCGGTGTTGTTTTCCTAACTACCTCATGAATGATAATTGTCCAAAGACAGTAGATGGGGAACGTATTTGTAATGTAATAGATAAGGGAAAAAATAGACTAGGAGATGCATATTTTAAAATGGAGTATGAGCTTGAATAAACTAACCTCTCTATAAATAAGAGGTAAAAAAAAATGACATTATATTTAATAAATCAAATACATTTCTACACTGCTTATATCAGTAACTTTATTATGGCAGCACTAAATTTAACATAAGGAGACACGCTTGCAACAATTATATATACATACAATTCAATTATCACATGTTTTCAACATGAGTGGATTGGTATATTCGCCAGAACAAGGCAGTATATGTAATCCACCAAGGCTACTCCATGATTAGTTAATACTTAAAACACATATAAATATTACTAAAAAGGGAGTAGCCGACATAGGTTGCTCCTTTTTTTTTATTTTAAAGGGGAGATAATGACACTAAATCCATTAACATCTATACAAAAAGTAAAATCAGGACCTTATTACTACAAGAAAAAGATGTCAATTTGTGATTTAATTAAGGAGGAAGGTAAAAACATAGTGGTAGAAAACCAAAGAGACTGGAAAGTCCCTAATTTCTCTGCTTCGACATTGAACAGTCTGTGTCACAGTGTAAATTGTGATGCAAAATGTAAAAAATGCCTAGTGACAAGGATAGGTGAAGAACTGGAGGTAAAATTATAATGAGTAAATGGAATGATGTATTAAATTTAATAGGACTTGGTAAAAAAGAACCTGAATCTTGGCTTCCAAAGAGTTCGATACCTGATAAACCAGCTCCCCCAAAGAATCGAGACGTTACGGGCGGATTTATTCCTAAAAAGAAGTCAATCTCAAATCGGAAACTGTCCCATGAAATGCCTAAAGCTATCAACCCCCGCATTAAGCGTAAGCTCAAAGAGGCTAAAGGAACTGCACTAGGTAGACAAATAAGGACTGGTGCTATGGCTGGTATGTTTGATGATGAAGTACAAGATGAAATCATTGATACAGTCGCAGAGTTGGTTGAAAATAAAGATAAATAGAATAAATTCCAAGGTACTCTAATGGAAAGAGATTTGGCTGTTAACCAAACGTACCCATTAAATTGGTATGGAGGTTCGAATCCTCCCCTTGGAGCAAGAAATGCAGAGTTATTCCGTAGAAGGTAGCGGGCGAGACTGTAAATTTCGCGTCATTGTGACTCGGGTGGTTCGATCCCACCACTCTGCACAACCTTTTAGGCCCAGGATGAGGTGAGACAAGAAATTGTTCAGGGTAATGTGGGCAGGTGTACATAAGGTACCTGTGTGTAAGCCTAAAAGGTTACAACTATGGAGAGGTAATGTATAAAACATATCCCAGTAAGCCTTTATAGGCCATAAGGAAGCTGCTGGGTGGTTTTGGTTTAGTGTATGGTACATAATACTAGTTGTCTATGTTAAATGCATGCTGGTTCAATCCCAGCCCTCTTCACCTTAATTATTTAATAAAGGATTGACTATGAAAGTAACTCCAGAAATGATTAAAGCAGGACAAGATATGGCTAGTCTCTTAATTGATGCAACCTGTGAAAAAGGTATGGGTGGTTTGGGTGGTTGTAAGAATTTTGATATAAATAATTACCCAAAGAAGTATAGAAAATTAATTCTTAAGTATATTAATGAAGAAATTGTATCAGTAACTGCTATCTATACTGCAATGGAAATGGAAAAATAAAATAGCGGGAGAAGGTCATTTGGTAGACCACCAGCCTTCCAAGCTGGCGCTTCGGCACTGCGGGTTCGAGTCCCGTCTTCCGCTCAAGGAGAATTATGAAATTAATTATATGCGGTTTAGGGTTACATGATTGGGAAACAGTATGCTATGCTGAGTATAAAGACGCACGTGCTGAGAAGTTAGCTATTCCTAATAGAAGAAGACGTAGGGTTTGCAAGGAGTGTGGCAAAACTCAGGAACAAGAAGTACACTGCCTTGGACTACAAGAGGGCGGCAAATATACAAAAAAGTGGGTAGACGTACCAAGAGTTAAACATGATGATGATGGTAAAGTTGAATTCATTGTGGATGGTGCTGGAGCCTTGTTAATATATGATAGAGAAACTAACACATGTCATAGTGTTGCTGCATATAAGAACTTAGGACCACTTGAACATCAAGGGAACTGTACCAAACTAGGTAAGTATGCAATAGCTTACCCTAAATAGAATAAAACACGGACATTAGCTCAGTCTGATGGAGCACTCCGTTTGGGGCGGAGGGGCCGAAGGTTTGAATCCTTCATGTCCGACAAGATGAGGAGTATTAATATGGCTACACCTGAAGAAATTGAAGAGACATTGGCAATCATCAGGGAGGCTTGGTGTAAAGCACCTATGTTACGATTAGGTCAACTATTAAGTAATTCAGCATTAATAGCAGAATGGCCAAAGACAGATTTATTTTATCTAGAAGACGCTCAATTAAAATACGGACTAGAAAAATTTATTAAGGGAATTAAAGTATTATGAAAAGAACATTGAATGAACTTTCTAGTATTTTAGACTCAGGTAAAATGATGACTCGTCAACAGATGCGTGAAGTTATGTGGGATTTAAGAGAGGTTGCTGATGAATTAGTACGACAGCATCGTAATCTTAATAATAAGGTAAACAAAGTTACTGCTTATTACAGACATAGTAATACATCGAGTAGAAAAGCAATGGTAGCATTGTGTAACACTCAAATTGATGTGGAAAAAGCTGTAAATAAGATCTTGACAAACATATAAGTATGTTTATATTATGAATGTATAAAGTTCCAGTAGACTAATTGGTTAGGTCACAATCCTTTCAAGGTTGAAATTATCGGTTCAAGCCCGGTCTGGAGCACAAGGAGTTATTATGAAGAATGATTATGGTCAAGCAGGGAGGATAGAAAAAGCACGTATTGACTTTATACAATTAGTAAAACCATTATTAGTGTTTAATGGTTGGAACTACCAGGAGGTTGAAAGTATGTTCCATGCTAGGCAAATAAGAATAAGATGGGGAGTAGACTACAAGGAGTTCACCATGATGCAAACGGCACCTGTAGGGTGTCCAAATGGTGATATAGATGAAAGAATACATGACTTATGGGGAGGAAAATACTGGCCAGATGTCCCTGTTATGACATGTTTTATAAACGAAATCGGTACAAAATCGGTTTCTTCTTTGGCAGTAACAAGTCTTTATTTACTTTCAGAAACTTTTAAGCAAATAAGAACAGGTAAAATTTTTACTAACATGTATGGACAAACTTTTACGACATTACCATTTACACATCCTTCTTTGGGAGCTAAAGGATTTAATATAAAATAACTTATTGCGCGGTAGAGCAGTCTGGTAGCTCGGAAGTCTCATAAGCTTCAGGTCGTGGGTTCGAATCCCACCCGTGCTAACGATAGATGTCGTTTATCTATTAACGCGCCTTAGCTCAGTTGGTAGAGCACGAACCACCTTGTGCATTACTTGTCTTATTTAGACCGAAGCTTCGAGGTTTATCACTTATAATGACGTGGTCGCGGGTTCAAGTCCCGCAGGCGCAAAATAATAATAATAATTTAAGAAGGAGGAATATAATGTCATTCTATGCTCCAGAAGAATGGGTAATAGTTAAAATAGGAGGTCCTAACCCACATTATCGAGTGTTTGGTTCATGGCGTGGTGGTTACCTCAGTGGTGATAGTTGGAGAATGAATAGTGGTATAACATCTGTAGATATAGATGGTGACTATTATTTATTTAGAGGAGACTCTGGCTCTACTTATAAGTGCCACAAAAAAACATACGGAATTAGAGCCTCATACAATCGAGGGGTATTAAATTCTTATAAAGAAAAATTAAAAAAGAATTTTAAAATACTCAATAAAATGCCTCCGATAAAACAAATGCATTTATAAGCCATCATGATCGTGGTCGGTTTGTTTAGAAACATTTTAAAAATAAACTTGACTTTATGATCGTGGTCATGATGTTTATATACTCACAAAAATAAAATTGAGTACGCCCGTATAGCTCAGTCTGGTGGAGCCCTGAGCTCATAACTCATCGGTCCGTGGTTCAAATCCACGTGCGGGCACAAGGAAATAGCATTATGTATAAATATAAAACCAAAACAAGTAATATTTTTGGAGCTCCCAATCTTAAATCGGCATTACAAATAATTGGATTAACTAATATAGAAATACAAAGAATTAGCTCACTTAAATATGAAAAAGCTTATAAAGTATATTCAAATGAATTTACTCTTATTATTTGTGGTATGAATAACGACATAACTGAAATATTAATTTAAAAACAATTAAATTATTTATAGAATTAATTTCACTTATAGAAGTATCTGGAGAATGGAATGGAACATTTAAGAACAAAGGCTACATTTATCACAGATCGTTACTACGTTAGACTGTTTGAAGATGACCTTATTATAAACGAGATGGCCTGTAAATGTAAGCAAGATATAGCATGGTGTTGTAGATATATGCTTCGCTGGTTTGATAAATTAGGTGGAGTATCACGAATGGCTTCAGCATCCAGAGCTAGAAGCAAAAGAAAACTCAACCCAATAGGAAAAATTTGGCATGAAAAAGATTTAAGACCAAATAAAATAGGAGAATTAAAAGTATGAGTTTATTTAAAAAAGAAGTTCCGTTCATTTCAATTGGAAATGGTGAATTAAAAGGAAATATAAAACTAAAAAAAGGAACTCTTATTGCTTGTCCACATTGTGGAGGTTCTCATCCGGTAGGCTTAAGTAAATCTTCAAAGTTTGTAAATGGAGAGTTAACTCCTGAAGTAGAAACAAACGCAATTCAGTTTTACTCTTGTGGTAAGAAAACATACATGTGTGGTATGGATGGTACTGCATTAAACGGTATCAGATTGGCAGAACAGGTATAATATGTATAGTGATGTAGAACAATTAATTAACAAAGTAAAGAGACTAGGATTTGCTGCTCTAACTTCTGAAGAAAAAATAGCACTAGTATTTGAAATCATGCCACCTATTGATAAAGCTATTCAAAAGAAAAAAGAATTAATTTATCAGTCTGTTGAAATGGATGAAACTACTTATAGGAAAGATAACTAATGACTGACTTCTTTACATCTGATTGGCATTTCTATCACTCAATCATTATCAAATATTGTAATAGACCTTTTAAGACTGAGAGAGAAATGAGGAACACAATAATTGGTAAATACAATGAGGTAGTAGGTAAGAATGATACCTGTTATGTATTAGGTGACACTGGTATGCTTGGTAGGGACAAATTGTCTAAGTTACGACCTATCCTTGACAAGATGAATGGAACCAAACATTTAATATTAGGAAACCATGATGAAGGGAAACCATTTACTTATGAAAGAATGGGTTTCACCTCAGTACACACAGCTCTACAATATAATACTGATGTTATACTACGACATGATCCTGCGTCAGCTAATGTGGCGCCAGATAAACTATGGTTGGTTGGACATGTACATAATGTATTTCGCATCACTACTGATCCTATTACATGTTATAATGTAGGAGTTGATGTGAATAATTTTTATCCAGTTACACTAGATTATATAATGAAAGAAATTGCGGCTGCCAAACAAGCACCACCTACATTGGAGGTGACATGAAACCAAAATATAAATTAGGACAAAAGATTAGATTTAAAAAACGTTCTTTAGATAATTTCTTTGATGGGAGTATTACTGGTGTAGAATCAAAGAGTACGGAATTTTTAGACCAAATTGGAAAGAGAACCTCTCATATTTATCAAATATATGACGGGTTGGACTACTACTGGATTGGTCAGACACAAATGGAGGAACCATGATTTCAGAAAAAGAGGTACGATCTTTAATTAGTACATTGAAAGAGGCAAGTGATAGAGTCAACTTAAAACCTGATATTATAGACAGACATGTAAAAAATTCTGGTATCTTTGAAGAGGTAACATGTACTGCGTGTTCTGGCTATGGTACATACAGAGATGGAAAATGTGGTGCTTGTAAAGGTACAGGAGTAGGACAATGAGTATTAAATACTACGGAGACACTCCGTTAACTAGAGCTGAACTTCCAAAAGAAAAAGATGTTCAACCAGAAGCTGAATCTGGTATAAATATCTGTTTATACAAATTAAAACAAAGCAAAGTCCCACACAACAAGATATTATTTGGTAATGTTACAGCCAGTGACTTGAAAAAGATATTACAATCCGCTCATGACTTCATTGATCATACTAAATTTGAACTTGGAGAAGACTTTGGGATATAACAAATTAAAAGACAAAAGACACCCCGATCAAAGACGAGGGAGCCAGATAGACAAACTAATAGATACAGTACTATACGGTGACATTCATGAGGAACCATTATGGATACTTAAAGATAAGTGCCCAGGGGATAAGAAACTAAAACTCATGGATGATGAACAAATGTTGCGCTTACATATTGCAGCTACAATCAAACGTATGGCACTAGATGGACAACTATAAATAAATTTAAATGGAGAAACTTAAGATGGAAAGATCCAATAAAGAAGTTTGTTCAAATTGTAAGGCAGATGTAGAAGGTAACGATCCAACTAACTGTAAGATTTATGTAGAAAAAGGTGAATGTAAATTCATCTGTGAAGATAAAGAGTTTAATACTGGAGTTATTGTAGGTAGATTCCAAGTAGATGAGTTAACCGAAGGGCATATCAACTTATTTGATGACGTTCGGGCCGCTCATCCAAATGTGATAGTATTCTTAGGGCTGAGCCCTTGCAAGTGTACTGTCAATAACCCACTTGATTTTGAAGCACGTAAGCTGATGATCAAGGAAAAGTATCCTGAGTTTAAGGTTCTTTATATCAACGACATCGGGTCCGACATTGTATGGAGTGACGCTTTGGACGGTATGATTAAGAACCAAACAAAAGAAACGGATACAGTTTGTTTGTATGGGAGTAGGGACTCCTTCTTGCAGTACTACAGTGGCAAATACCCTGGTCGTGAGTTGACACAGGAAGTGTTTGTTTCTGGTACTGCAAGACGGAAAGAACTTGCTACCAATGTAAATAAATCAAAGGACTTCAGACACGGTGTAATCTGGGCAACGATGAACCAGTGGCCGGCCTGCCTTCCTACAGTAGATATTGCTATATTCAATGATGATTGTACCCGTATTCTACTCGGAAGAAAGACACATGAAGACCATTACAGATTCATAGGGGGCTTTGGGGAGCCTAGTGAAACCTATGAGCACACAGCAGAAAGAGAGACCAAAGAAGAAGCCGGTATAGATGTACAGGACATGCGTTATGTTAAAAGTTTTGTCATCAAGGACTGGCGTTACAAAAGTGAAGTGAACAAGATCACCACTAGCTTATTCAAAGTTACTAAATGGACAGGACAACCTGCACCAGGCGATGACATCCATGAGCTTCGGTGGTTCCCATTTAACACACACCTTCTCGATTCAGTAGTAACTGAACATCGAGAAATGTTAGACTACTTGCTCAGCAACGAGTAAGTCTTAAAAGTGGGTAAGTAGAATAGTATTTCTCCTAGATTCGTTGATGAAAAAGGAGAAAGATTATGCCAAAATTTAATATTTGTACAGCAAGTGATAGTTATAAGTTCCAACACTGGAACATGTATCCTAATGATACTGAGAAGGTTTATTCTTATTTTGAGAGTAGAAAAGGGGCGGACTACCCTAGCACTGTGTTCTTCGGACTGCAGTACCTGTTAAAAGAATACTTTACAGGCAAGGTAGTAACAGAGCAGGGGATTGTGACTGGTAGAGACCGGATCAATGCTCACCTGAGCCCTGGAGCGTTTAATGAGAAAGCATGGAGACATATCCTTAATAATCGTGGTGGGAAACTTCCACTGACTATTAAAGCAGTTCCTGAAGGATTGGCAGTACCTACAAACAATGTATTGATGACTGTGGAAAACAATGACCCTCAAAGTTATTGGTTAACAAACTACGTGGAAACAATCTTGACTCACGTATGGTCACCTAGTACAGTAGCTACAGCATCTTATCATGCCAAACAGATGATGATGAAGTTCCTTGTGGACACATCGGACAACCCTGAAGAAGCAATCAACTTTATGTTGCATGACTTTGGGTTTAGAGGAACAAGTTCATTTGAAAGTGCTTGTTCGGCTGGTGCTGGTCATCTTGTAAATTTTATGGGCACTGATACATTTCCTGCGGTAGAACTTACTATGGATTATTACAATTCAAAAGAAGTTACTGCATATAGTGTCCCTGCAACTGAACATAGTATCATGACTGCCAGAGGACGAGATGGAGAAATGGAAATCATGGGGCAATTACTCGATGATTATCCAACCGGAATCCTAAGTGTAGTGATTGATAGCTATGACTACCGTGAATTTATTAAGGAAACAACTAGACGCTTTAAAGATAAGATACTTGCCAGAGATGGTAAGCTTGTGTTCAGACCTGACAGTGGAATGCCTAACGAAGTGACAATGGAAGTTGCAGAGTTACTTGAAGAGGGCTTCGGAACTACAGTGAATTCCAAAGGCTACAAGATATTTAATCCTAAGGTGGGAATACTTTGGGGTGACGGTATCGACATAGGTGGGGCTAGAAGTATTTTGTTTACCCTTACTACCCGTGGATATGCAGCCAGTAATATAGTTTTCGGTATGGGTGGAGGTCTTCTTCAGAAGATCAATCGTGACACTCAAAACTTTGCCTTCAAGTCTTCTTACCAGGAAAGAAGTGGGGTCGGTTATGATATATTCAAACAGCCGCTAGATATCTCAAAGACTTCCAAGAAAGGAAAACTTATGCTAATTCTTACCGAAGATGGTGGTTATAAAACCGTTAAACAAGACATAGATGTCCCGCAAGAAGGTTTTGATCTTCTTGAGACGGTCTTCGAAAATGGTGAACTGATTAGAGATATGGACTTTAGTACAGTCCGTAGTAATGCTAATAAATAATAACAAACTAGCTGAATCGTAAAGTGTGTGTGTTAATATAGTCTTGGGGGTGATGAGCCCTCAAGACACAAGAAAAGGAATAAAAGATGGAATGTAAAGCAGAGTATCTAAAAAATAACATAAATACCAGAAATATAAATATAAACAAATATACCGATGAATATATTAATAATTTAAAGCAAAAAATACAACAAAAGACCAGAATAATAAAGTATTATGAGGAAGACGCTTACTTTGTAGTTGTAAACGGTCGGAAAATGCAATTCGAATATGAAGAAATGGTAGAATTATTATCAGCTATGCGTGATTGCAGTATTGGAAATGAAAGCTTTTTAAATTCCAAAATTAAAGCTGATATGATGAAGAAATTTTTACCTATCACAGATTACTAGATAGAAGGATAAGTGTCTTGGCAAAAAATGGCTGGAATACTATTCATTCTATCCATAATAAAAGAACAGGTAACATGGTTAATATAGATGTAATTAATTTATAAATATAAATCAATCAACTATATTGGAAGAATAAATTATGAAAGAAGTATATCTTGTAGTATATGAAACAGAGAGAGCTAATGGAGTTTTTTCTACACCAGAAAAAGCGGCAGCTTGGTGCAATAGGTTTTCAAAGGTACAGGGTGATTTTGGATTGCGGTTACGCTGTACCAAAAGGATAGCAGGAGGTGGGCCTAGAGGTAGCCATTCCTATAATGAGTGACACGGACATGCTATGATCTTTATCGGGCTGCCAGTGGTAAGTGATAAAGATGATGGATCAAACATGTAAAAGCGAGCGTGGGTTAGAAGCCTAAGTCCATTAGAGTATAACCAAAAACTACTGTAATATGTGGACGACGTACATAGGGCGTAGTTTCCCTTGTGTCTTTGGTGTAACAACACACTACTATCTAGAATAAAATTTAAAGTGGGAGGTCGGCTTAGGAGCAGCCATCCTTTAAAGAATGAGACGAAGACCTATTCTGGTTATATTGCCTAACTGACTTGGTATCGGTTATTAAAAGTTAGGGCCTAGATTAGCTGAAGCAAAACAGTTCGCTGCTGTAATGTTATAGGCATTGGGTAGCTCCCATAAAATCTACTAGCATAGGAGATATTTCGGTTAAGTGACGAAGCACCCCAGAAATGGTAAGGCGGGTTCTCTCTTTGGCGTAATAGCACACCACTTTATTTTATATGTATCGGAGAGTTTGACCCCAGTAGGCTGCGGGGCCTGGTCCTGAAAACCAGTGGTCGTTGAAAGATGACTTGTGAGTTCGAATCTCTCACTCTCCTCAAGAAAATACTTGACAAGTATTAAATCATGTATTATAATATAATTATACTCTCCCATAAATATAGAGCTACACTGGTGGGTGAAGGGTTCGAGTCCCGGCTGCGGTCACTGTAATGGTAAGCACCAGAGCACACCGTGGCTAGTAGTCAGGGGTATATATAGGGGCATGGTCCGAGATGGCATAGGCGACGGTCTGCAAAACCGTATACGTGAGTTCGAATCTCACTGCTCCTTCAAACTTAATTAGAAGAGGTGTTAAATATGTTTGACTTTCCAGTAGTACCGTTGTGTGATAAACAATTAAAAGATATTAATCCAGAAGATATAATTTCTGAGGGTCTGTTTAGATTATGTAATGTATACAAAGGTGGTGGAGGATATGATAAGTTTCCTGCCATAGCATTGAAACGTTTAGGAATCAAAACGAACTACCAATTTGTAGTTCAACTTAAAGGGTGTCCTCTTAAATGTAGTTACTGTTATGTTACACCTGATGGTATAAATGGGAAGGCAGTACCTATTTCTACTGAAGGTATGCATTTAGTATTTAATGCACTAACTGTAAGTACTGGAATAAAAGTATTCCATTTAATGGGTGGTGCTCCTGCCCTTTATATTGAACATTGGAATGAAATTATTGATGGACTTCCTACTGACACTGTGTTTCACTCTGATCTTATGTTGATAGAGAAAGAATATGATCCTGAAATACTTAAAAGAATAGCACAACCTAATTGCCTTTATGCTTTATCAATTAAGGGCAACGACGCTGATGAATTTGAAGACAAGACAGGGGTTCAGTTAAAAGAAGAACTCTTCTGGTCTAACTTTGATAAGGTAGTGG
>Ga0164315_10003513_pt1 | contig 12168 bp, 9 predicted proteins | sample GuaBasSedimGuay6_FD_113737 | JGI IMG/M metagenome (GOLD analysis project Ga0164315, IMG submission 113737) | Subseafloor sediment microbial communities from Guaymas Basin, Gulf of California, Mexico - Guay6, Core 4569-2, 0-3 cm | ecosystem: Environmental > Aquatic > Marine > Hydrothermal vents >... | reverse complement strand
TGAATATAGCCCTTCCAAATTTGGAGAAAGATTTTCTATTTCTTGCATCCAAGGAGGCAAAGCCTGTAATAAAATTTCTATTTCTTCTTTATTAAAAAGACTTTTTAAATATAAATATAAAAGCAAATATTTGCTTTTTTCTGTAGCATCACCATCCACTACCCATTTAATTACAGGATATTTATATAGATTTTTTTTGTAAATATACGCTTTAGCGCTTTTAATAGCAGCAAAGTTCTCAGCATTATTCGCAAAATAGTTAATAATATAGTTTATTCTATTACTCACTAAAAATGGTCTTTGTGAAAGGTTCTTAAGTATCCACAAAAAGGGGTCTTCTCCAACCTCCAACGGAGAACGATTTATTTTTTCTAATAATTTATGTTTTAAGATCTCCTGATAAGATAGATAATTTAGGTCATCTTGCTTCACACCCAGTGCCTTAGCCAATTGCATCCTAGGATTGCTTTCTAAGATTTCTATTCTATCTCTTACTGCTTCTCTTAAGCTAACAAAGTAATCTTTTATAATAGGATGGGAGATAATAATTTTACCTTCTGTTTCCCATAGAGCTTCTAAAACAACTTCCCAATGATTCAAAAAATCATCATAATTTTTAAGAAATAGTATATCTTCTTCTTTTGATGTAGCAAATTCATCTATAATAACTGTCAATTTGCTCATTAAAACTTATCTCCTAAAATATGATAAATAACTGAATATATTTCATCTTCACTAAAAGAAGAGGCAATCCAGAGGTCATTAAAACCTCGTTCTAGGTGTTGAATATAGACTTTTTTAATAGGGTCTTTCTTTATTTCTTCCAATGAATGGACTTTAAAACGGCGTTTTTTGCAATTTTCGGCTGATAAAATAGCTATTTCTGCTTGCTCTTTCAGTAAACCTGGATAAGGAGGTTTATCAATAATAGGCTTTGGAGGTCTATAATTTTCTACAATTTCTTTATAATCTTTCATTTTGGTTTGAAAGGAAATCATCTCATTATCATTCCAATCTTCAATAGGCAAACAAACTGCCTCTGCAAGCTGTGTTATTAGATGTTCCTTTGGTGGATTAGCTTCTAATACTTTTAAAAATTTATTCACCTGTTCAGGATGATAAGAACGATAAATCTTATTTTCAGGGGGCAAATTTTGATACCAAACTTTTATGTCTCCAAAAATGTTATCCAGCGATTGCTTTATTCCCCTAATAAGTTTTTGCAAGCAGCTTTCATATTCAATCTTAATCTCACCTAGCTTCGTCTTTACCTGATTATATATCTCTTCAGGCCTTTGGGCAGTAAAATCAATACCTAGTTTCTCACCAAGCTTTTCAACTAATACCTCATTAGGGTCAGTTTCTAATTTTATTAAGGCATCAAACACATCATCACGCAAAGCTTTAGCCTCCTCTGAAATATGTCTTTGAGTGTGTCTGTTGCAATGTAGAGGCAAAGATTGCCACCAATTAAGTATTTGTTCCTTAAGAGCAATAGGGTCTGTATCTTTAATTTCGAATATATCAGCAATACCCATAAGTACAGCCTTTCTATTTTCGTTTAGTTCAGTGTAATATGGTTGATAAAGATGTGGTGCCTTTACAATATCTTCTACTACATCAGCAGTAATTGTTTTAATAAACTGGACATTTCTCTTTATACTAAGACAACCTTCTAAATAAGGTTTACGCATTACTGCAGCTAAAATAAGAGGGATTGAGGGGGGACGTAAACCATAAGGAGGGGATTGTAACTTATCTATCAAAACTTTAAAATTTTCTTTGTTATGTTTGATAAAATGCTCAATTTCTTCCCATACAGTATGCATTTCTTTTGCTTTATGCAAACGTGGCTTACAAAAAATATCTTTCCCACCTTCTTTGCGTAAGATATCATTGTCTTCATAAACAGCCCTAATGATATGTCTTCTTTTACTATCTTTTTCTGTCACTAAATTAAAGATACCATCTTTACTAAGTACATAGTCAATCACCGGCTTACGATGAGTCTTAAACTTCCCTAAACTCTTATCTACTAGTTCCTCTCTATTTATCCTTGGAGTGAGAGGATAGGCATTCTCCATTGCTCTATCAACCAATTCGCGAAATTCTCTAAAACCTTTTAATTCATAGTTTTTCCCAAGATAATACCACTCGCTAATAGATTTATCTGGACTTGCTGTGGTAACCTCCATAGGGAAAAGTAGTTTGCCTAAAAATTCTTTTACCCGTATTTCGTCTTCTTCTATAAAAGTTTTCCAAATTTCAGTAGTATCTTGTGCCTCCAAGGCAGAACGGTTTTTTAGGTAATACAAAGCATCTAGTCTTCTCAAAACAGGCACCATATTTCCTATTTCTTTAAAATCAGGTAAGATAAAAATTATTCTACTTTCCTCAGAAAATTCACTTTCTATCATTTCCCTGGCTGTTCTGTTCTCGCCTTCAGAAAAAGTCAAAACTATTGCTATAATCCCGTCTCTTGTTTCTAGTTCTACAGGCAACTTGGAGCGCATTTCATCTTTTAATAAAAATCTTATCTCCATTTCTCTATTCATACTATGTTTAATCGCATAGCCATCTGCCTTTGCAAATCGCTTTTGTGGATTGCTAATCCATTTTTTAAAATGCTCCTCTAAAAATCTCTTGGGTGAAAAAAAGGAACTGCGTTCATCAATAGTATTATTAATTACCTCATTGGGGTCACCCATGCTTACCGCCTTCATAAATTTATACTCTTTTGTTAAATCAGTCCGCAATAAAATCCTTCTATTTATCAAGTCTTGCAAAATTCTTTCTATTTTTCCGGTTTCTCCTGTCATATTCAGAATAAAGGCGATATTTTCCAAAGAAGCTTTATTCTTACAAATGTTGAGAATAGCGATGGCCTTTAAAATTCTGGTCTTTGTCTCATCTTTATCGCTACCCAATTCTTTAACCGCTTCCAGATATGTCTTTGTTTGTTTCTGTGCCTCAATATCTTCAGCCATTTTTTCCAAATCATCCTTATAAAAATCAAAAACAATGTCTGCTGTAAGAAATGGTAATCTTTCTCCTGCTTGGAAATAAGAATTTTCTAAAAACCACTTAAATGAACCAGGCATTAAGGTAATATCTGCCAGATAAGTAAACATCGTCCTATTACGCTGTCCGATGACATCAGTGAATCTTCCAAGCACGTAGGCAGTAAAGGGATGCAAAGGATAAAGTCCTTTTACAATAGTATTTTTTATTTCTTCTCTGCTAACAAACCCTTCAAAAAGTGTCAGGTCATAAGATTTTTGAGCAAGATTGCTAAAAACATCCCTATAAAATTCTTCTATTTTTTTAAAACTTTCAGTGTGTTCTATCACACTTTTCATCAATTCATAAATCTCTTTGGCAGTAGCTGGGGAGAGATGTTTTTCCAAAAATCTTCCTCCTATCTTTCTTATTTCATCCTCTCCAATATTCAGTCCCCTCTGTGCTTGTAATAATCTGGCATGTTCCCTTATTGCCCGATGAGAAATCAAAATTGTCTGCACCCTATACTTACCAGTAGTCTGGAATGCTTCGGCAAAACTTTGAAGCTGAGCTCCAAGGTTTCCCTCAGGCTCCGTCACGATTTCTTTCAAAATATCACTAAATTCATCCCAGATAATACAAATCCCATCATATCCCTTATTATCTACCAATCTCTCACACACAATTTTATAAATATCCTTTGCATAAAGGCAGACTTTGGGCACAAAATCGGCTCCTCCACAAACTTCTTTATGAAGCTTTTTAAATGTTTCTAAGGCATCACCATTATTTTGTTTTAAGGCATTTTTAAGACCTACTGTGGCATAAAACCCGTGCTGAGGCAGAGTTTCTTCTAATTTTTTAGCAAATTCTGGATAATTACTTTCTAATTCTTCTATTCTCCTTATGGCTGCCCTAAATTCTGTTTCAACCATCACTTCTTCTAACCCTGCCTTTTGCAGTGCTTTTTCTAAGGCATTTATCAATGAAGAATTTATGACATCCCTACCATATGCACCTTCTTCCCTTTTTAAAGTCACAATTAAAAATGGTTCTTTTGTTAAGCTAGTGCGAAGAGTTTTCCACTCTTCATATACTTTTGAATAGTTTTTTTGAAGTAGTGTCAGAAAAGAATTTAGAATAGGGTCACTAAAATCATGCTGTAAGAGTTTAGCAATCATTAAACCCAGATGAGATTTACCTGTGCCATAACTGCCTCCAATTAAAATTGGGATGCGACTGACTGCTGGTTTTAAATAACCTGCTAATGCCAAAAGGATATCTGCTGCTGTTTTTGTGGGATAATATACCTGAACCTTCTCTATATTGTCTAAGTCTTCAGTCAAATCTATGGCTGGTTTAAAGCCAGGTCTTATTCTAACTAACTCAGAGAGTTTCATTTTCTCCCCCTAAAGAAAAAATTCTTCCATGGCCTTGTTCATATCCCTTATTGGCTTCGTCTTGAAAGATTAACACAGGCAAAACTATTAGATTTAAAAACTCCCTTTTTAAAAAACCTTGAAAAAACCTCACCCGTCTGTTTTTATCTAAACCTGATAAAACTAAATCCACATTATTTATCAACAAGTTAGTATCACCCTTTTGCCAAGATATAAATAAGGTATTTTCAGAAAAACTTTTATCTAAATATATTCCTTCTTTTTTTAAAAAATATCTGACATCTTTGTAATTCAATTCCCATTTTAAAGCAAAATCAGATAACTTTTTATATTGTTCATAACTTACAAACAAAATAGTGCCTTTGTATCTAATGCGCTGAGGATATTTCTTGCAGTTACGGATAAATTCTAAAAAACTCATCGTGCTTGTTGATAATATTTTTTAATATTTCTGAAGGCTCTTTGGCTTGTATAATTACCTTATTTAACCCTGCGTCCCTGCTAATATTTATAATCTGAGGATAATTTTCATGGATAGTATTTAGATATTTATCCACCTGCTTACCTGAAAAATTAAAGCTTTTGCCTGGCAGACATTCACCTTTTTTTATATATTCAATGGGCAATACCCATTCATTGTGCTCTTTAGCCCAGTCTATAATGGCATAAGCAAAGATAAGGGGGTGAATGTATCTTTCTGGTGGTTCTTCCTTACGAAAATATCCTTTTTTCTCTTCAATAAGCAATCTAAAATCATTGCCCAATGGTGTGAGGCGAAAGACTTGAAGTAGGGCTTGCAGTCCATTTTCAATGGAAGCATCTTTAAAATGTGAATAATCACTTTTTAATGCCTGCTTTAAATCATCTCTGATAAACTCTCTATGATTAAATTTATTCATATACCAATAAACTATTTCTGTGCCCTGTTTCTTTGGCCCTTTGCTTAAATGACATAAAATTATGGCTAAAGTATTGTAATCATAAAAATTAGGGTCATATTTTTTAATAATTTCACCTAAAGGACTTAAATAAGTCACAAATTGCTTATCTTCTTTACACTTAACAGTTAATTCAGCGGATAAAAGCCACATCTCTAACGCCCTAACTTTTTCACTACCTATTCCTAAAATATATTGAGTTTCTTCTTTTAATTTTTTTGTAAACAAAAATTTATTTTTATCAACTAAATCTATAGCTTTAATAAACCAAGAAATTTCAAAACCAAAACTGCTGGCAGCGTATAATCTACTCATATCGTCTTTTCTCCTCTAGTTAATAATGAATCGGCAATTATACAACCTGGATTAGATATATAAATGCATTTTAAACAATGCTGGCATTTCTCTGCATCTATGGTATATTTTTCATTGATTTTAATTGCTGATTGTTCACATACACTGGTACATGCTCCGCACAAAATACAATTCTGAAACTTTGCCATTTGATTTTCAAACTGCTTTTTAAGTCTTATTTTTCCATTTTGATTTTTCCCACCTATGATTCTCAGCTTAATATAGTTTTTATCCAAGATTTCTATCAAAAATAAAGGGGTTAAGCTTGGTGAAATTATCAGATAAGTTTGCATATCTCCATTTTTACCAATCAGTCTGATTTCTCCAAAAGGCTTAAATAATTCAAAGAAAAACCCATTTATCTCCTTGCTCAATGTGTAAAAATATACCCATTTTTCTTTAAAACATTCTTCACTTTTCAATCTCAAAATTTTGTCATCCAGTCCTATTCCGCCTGCTCGCTTTTTCCATTGCCCTTTTGCAATATAATCTTTTTGTTTTTTGATATTTCTATATTGAGTGTATTTGAACAACATTCTAATAAACACCTTAGCTTTTTCAGGAAAAATCTGATTTATTATCATTTCTGACCAATCACTAGCAAATGGACATATACAACACCCAACTCGTCTTAGTCCATAAATATAGGCATTATTAAAATAAATTTGTTCTAAAAAAATATATATCCAAAGAGGTAAATCTTTCCATTTTAATATTGGGCAAATGATTATATTAGTATGTACCTTATTATCTAGCGAAATATAAGTATATTTTTGCTTTCTTCCTAATGATTCACAAGCTCTTATTCCACTAATTGAAATTACTTTTTTATTATTATTTTCTCCCATGTCTTTCAAAAAATTATCATAAGGTCCTGTTTTAAATATAGTGCAACACCAGCGATGAATCCTACTGGGAGGCCCTGCCTTTTCCCACATCTCTTTAAAATCTTTATCTGCCTGCACTTTTATTAAAGGCACATTATAATATCGTCTAAAGGCCTCCACATATTCATAGGTAGGAGGTAGTTCCATAGTGGTATCTACAAAAATATGTAAAATTTCATTTGTGCCAAAAGCCTTACGCACCAAATGAGAAACCACAGCACTGTCCTTGCCACCACTAAAGGCTACCGTCCATAATGGACTGTCAGAAAATTTCTCTCTTATTTCTTGAATAAAAAGAATTGCTTTATATTCTAATTCTTTTAGATAAGGCAAATTTGCCAAAATGAGATTTTCTTTTGAGAAATATTCAGTCTCTAATCTTTTCTCAGAGGTTAACCATTTTAATTTAGGCCTTTCAAAGAGATTGCCACCTTCTATCTTAAATATTTTTTCCCCTTGATAATAATAGCATCTATGGGCCGTCCATAAGTCACAATCCTCAAAATTTAAATCTTCACCTGTTAATTTGTTTAAAAGCTCTATTTCCTCTTTAAATACAGGCACTGCCTTATCAGGAAAGGAAAGTCTTAATTTGGTTCCACACCTATGACAGATCCTCCCTAAAACAGGCACTTGGCAGTTTTTACACCAATAAGCCATTTACATACCCAATCTTGCCTTTACCCTGTCTAAATACTCTTTTTCATTTCCTTGCGGTTTGAATCTATCAATAATTTTCACTAATTCTTTGGCTATTTCCCCATCTTCACTCCACATAGAAAATTTCAGCCAGATAAATAACCTTTCTAAAGAAACAGTTTTTTCTGGATTTTTTAAAAATCTTTCTATTTCACGCCTTATCTGTTTTTGTGACTTTTCAAAAATAGTAGGCAAAAATTCAGTAATGTCCCATTCTTTTAGATAGACAAAGCCATAGCTTCTTATAATGCGTTTTTTATCCCAGCTAACAACAGTATTAAGATGACCTTTCTCAAAGTGCCCAAGTTTATTAATCAAAACTTGAATTAAATAATCCGAGGTTACTGGCATGTTAATTTGCTTTAGTACGTGATACACATAATCTTTTAGACTTTTTATCTTATTATCTAAATTTTCTTTAATTGAGAAAAAAGAAGGAGCAAGATCGATAAAACGACTATCCTTCTTTAAAATAGAATATATTGCTTGAGAATTTAAAACATCATATTTTTTTGAATCTCGCACTAATTCCTGAATTAAGAAAATACTAGAAATAGGTTCCTTACGCTCTTTAATTAGTTCATAAGCAAAATCTCTTATAAAAAGGACGTTATCATTTGTTAAACCCAAAATTTCTGCAATAGTATAAGTAGATTGATCAACCCGAATGAAGCGTTCGTTGTTGGCAAGAATCATATTTAAAGCAAATACAGGAATTTCTCTGAACCTTTCCCTTAGCTTCTCTTGTATTTCGTTAACATGTAAGGGCTTTCCTGCTTCATGCAAAACCTCCCAAATCAAATCAGCATATTCCTTTCTGGTTAAAGAACTCTTTTGTTTTTTGTCTTCTTTAACAAATTTTACTTCAAACTTTCTTCCTCCCTCAAAATAAGGACATCTCAATAGCAAGTCTTTTAGAGCATAAATCGTTGTTGAAAAAATAAAAGGTAAACTACATTCTTCTAAGTTGAGATGGTTAGTAAGTTGTAAACATTTTGCTCATAGTAATAAGGCAGTTAATGAGAATGATCATGAAAAAAATTTACTTGAAAGGATAAAAGCTTTTAAAGCAGATGGATTTATAGGTTTTTATTCTACTATAGCTTCTAGTGGATTAAACCAACGATTGTCACAATTAAGAGAAAATCTTCAAATTAAAGATTATAAAATATTTGATGGTAAAACAATTGAAAATTATTTAGTAACTGTTGGCTATTCTCATCTATTGCTACGATATTTTCCAGAATCTTATAAAAATGTGAAACCGCTTCATGCGCTAATTCAAAAATATGAACCATTAAGATGTGATTACTGTGGTAAGGATTTGTTAATCTCCTTATTTGATAAGAAGTTCAACGGTGCGGTTATGGTTCAAGTATTTAAAAACCAAAATGGAAAAGAAGTAATATATGATGTTTATTGTGCTTGTAAAGGAAAATGTGATACCATTTTAGAAAAGAAATACATATTGCAAGGGCTTCAAACTGGATGGAATGATATTTCAGATATTATTATTCCAGTTGAGTACCTCAGATTGATTTTCGCTGTTATGAATCGTATCAGAAATGGAATTGACATTTATACAGACGAGGCGTACAAAAAGCAAAAATCTATCTTTATTAAGATAGCACAAAAAGTATTAAGATATACAACTGAAAAGGAAAAAGAACGGTTTGCACTTTTACAGTCATTACCATTTTAATCACCTAACAATTAGGGTCACTTGACCGCCATTCCGCTGCGGCCTTCGGCCTTGCTCCATGTGGGCAAGTGACCCTGGTTGTTAGGCACAATAAGTTGAGGAAATCGCTGTGAAATTAGCAGAGCATATACAAAAGTTACGGGAAGATTTAAAAGAAGGAAAGTTTACTTCAGAGGCTGCAGTTTCCCAAGGTATTTTATTGCCTACTTTACATGTACTTGGATGGCCCGTATTTGACACTTCGATAGTTATACCAGAATATACAGTTGAAGGTCGCAGGGTTGATTATGCTCTTTGCAATCCCCCTAACAAACCCTATGTGTTTATTGAAGTAAAAAAGATTGGTCTATCTGGTGGTGCAGATAGGCAATTATTTGAATATGCTTTTCATCTAGGGGTTCCAATTGCTATTCTGACTGACGGTCAGGAGTGGAGCTTTTATCTTCCTGGGGAACAAGGTCGTTATGACGAACGTAGAGTTTATAAACTTGATATTTTAGAACGAGATATTTCTGAGGCTGAACAAAAATTAAAAGCATATTTATCTTATGAAAACATATGCTCAGGTAAAGCCTTGGAATCGGCCCGTGCAGATTATAGAAATGTTGCGAGGAAAAGAATTATAGAAATAAATCTTCCAAAGGCATGGGAAGCGGTGCTAAAAGAACAAGATTCATTGCTGCTGGAACTTCTATCAGAAAAAGTAGAAGACATTTGCGGATATAAACCAGATTTAGATACATGCAGCAATTTTCTGAAAAATCAGGTGGTAAGTAGTAGTATCGTTCAACCGACTACAAAAGAAAAACCTATTCCATCTTCACAAGTTAAGGTACAGAAAATTACTCAAGTAACCTCTCGTTTGAGCAGCTTTTCTTTTGTTTACAATGGCAAGGAAATTACTGCTCAATCAGCACGTGATTTAATGACAAAAATTTTTAAATTATTGCAGGAAGAAGATAGTACTTTTTTGAACGATTTGCTTCCAGAAAACATGGCAAGAAAAGGCGATACTTATCACAAGACAAATATGAACTGTATCCTGGTCGTCCTGATTTAGCAGAACAACATTCAATTGAAATAGCTCCTGGTTGGTGGCTTGGGACAAATTATAGTAGGAAGAACATAAAAGATATTATTAATCTTGCACTTGAAGTGGCAGGTCCACGTTTTAGGCAGTCAATCAAAGTAAATTTTGAATAAATAATGCCCAACATTTGGGGGCACGTGACCGCTATGCCGCTGCGCTTCATAGCGGCAGGTGAGTTTGGTCGTTAGAAAAATGAAACGAGGGAAAAAATATTTTACGCAATGGGCTTCTCAGTTTTATGTAGCTGCAGAATTGGTGAGAAGGGGGTATTTAGTATCTCTATCTTTTGGTAACGCTCCAGTAGTAGATTTATTAGTACAAAGTCCTAAAGGTATACTTTTTACAATAGATGTAAAAGGACAAACTACAAAAAATTTTTGGCTTATTCAACGCCGAGAAGCAGCTCCAAATCATTATTTTGTTTTTGTATATTTACCAAAGAATGGTACTCCAGAATATTTTATTGCTTCTTCTAATGAAGTTATGAATGATCGTGAAGAATATAGAAAAAGAAAGGAAACTAAAGGAAAATATAGAGATGATTTTGGAGGTTTTAATTGGGCAACAGTTCTAAAATATAAAGATAGATGGAATATTCTTCCGGAATAAACTTTTCTAACAAACCTCTCCAGCGGACCCGCCTTACGGCGGGCCACTGAATTTGGTCGTTAAGCTGTCTAAAAATCACCAAATTCTTTCTAATACACATTTATTTTAAATATATGAAATATTATACTGCCTAAGAAAGAAAAAGATAGATTGATTAAAAGTTTCCTTGACAGAAATTATGAGGGATAGTAATGTGGCTTTTAGGGAGTAGAATATATAGTTGGGTTTTAATAAATGAGACAAGGCATGCAAGAAAGTGTACTTCTTATTCGTGAAGCTTCTTTGTCTGCAATGGCATTGGGGCAAGGATTAACACAAATCAGAAAATATGATTTCAGCAAAACAGGATTTTTTTATAGTAGCCTTTTGCAGCTCTCAACAGGATTAGAAAGAATATTAAAGCTAATTATTATATATGCTCATCGACTGAAATTTGGAAAATTTCCATCAAATAAAGAGCTTCGTGGTTATGGACATAATTTAACGGAGTTATTTGAAAAATCTTTAAGAATAGCTAATGAGTTTGGTTGTGACGAAATAGCAGAGTTTTATTTCAAGGATGAAATATATGGAAAGATTATATCATTATTATCAGATTTTGCGATGCAAGCAAGATATTACAATTTAGATTTACTAACAGGACGAAATCAAAAAAATAGTGATGAGCCGTTAGCGAGATGGGAAAAGGAAATTAATACTGAGATTTTAAAAAGGCATTTTCGTCCTCGAAAATCAACACTTATCAAGTGGGGATTTGTTATTGATGCTCTCGAGGATTATTCCTTTATCTTTCACACAGCTGAAGATGGTTCTGAGATCGATTCTTTTTCTGATATGGCTAAACAAGCCATGCTTGTTCCTACAAAGCAAAAATATTCGATGTATTACTTATATATTTTGATCCGTTATTTGTCTCAACTATTACAATTTCTAGAGGAAAAAGGAGAATTTTATCCTTTTTTAAGAGAGTTTTTTATGATTTTTATGGTTGAGAAACGTGAAGAAATTATACGTAAAAAAAGTTGGAATCCTTTTCCACCGTATAAATTTTAAACCCAACAAGTCGCTCCACCTGACCGGTATTCCGCTGGCGCGCCATAGCGGCAGGTGAGCTTAGACGTTAGGAGGTAAAGTAGAATGGAAACTGCTGTTCCTTATACTCCCCCTAAGTTCAAAAAGAATGGATTTAATTGTCCATTTTGTCATGCTTTCGCAAAACAAGAATGGGGCTTTCCTGCTAAAGTAGTAGGTCTTACCAATTATGGTAGTGATGAAAATTTGGCAATAGCTAGGTGCGATCGATGTGGAAAATTTTCAGTTTGGGTTAATAAAACAATGGTGTTCCCAATAGCTGTGACTGCACCACCGCCAAATCCTGATTTGCCACAGGACATTAAAGAAGATTATGAAGAAGCAAGAATTATATTATCTGGTTCTCCAAGAGGCGCAGCTGCGCTCTTGCGATTATGTATACAAAAATTATGCAAGT
>Ga0164315_10003512_pt1 | contig 12171 bp, 11 predicted proteins | sample GuaBasSedimGuay6_FD_113737 | JGI IMG/M metagenome (GOLD analysis project Ga0164315, IMG submission 113737) | Subseafloor sediment microbial communities from Guaymas Basin, Gulf of California, Mexico - Guay6, Core 4569-2, 0-3 cm | ecosystem: Environmental > Aquatic > Marine > Hydrothermal vents... | reverse complement strand
TGCGTCTGCACCGGGGTGTGTTCGAAGTGTTGGCCACCGGGGGTGATACCGCCCTGGGTGGGGACGATTTCGATGCGGCCATTGCCGACTGGGTGGTTCAGGAATCAGGCTCACCGTCACTGACACCGGGTCAGTATCGGCAGCTACAGACCATGGTCCGTGCCGCCAAAGAATGTTTGTCCACGGCGTCCGGCGTCGCTATCAATATGGCTGAAATCCTGCCTGGCAGTGCGGCCATCACGCTGTCCCGGGAGACTTTTGAGTCCCTGATCCAGCCGTTGGTCAAGTGCACCCTGCGTGCCTGCCGACGTTGCCTGCGCGATGCGCAACTGGATGCGGGGATCGATAATATCGTTATGGTGGGTGGTTCTACCCGGATACCCCTGGTGCGCAAGGCGGTGGCGGATTTCTTCGGGCGGGCGCCGCTTACGGATATCGATCCGGACCAGGTGGTGGCTATAGGCGCCGCTATTCAGGCGGATATTCTGGTGGGTAACCGACCCGAGGGTGATTTGCTACTGCTGGATGTGATCCCGCTGTCGCTGGGACTGGAAACCATGGGCGGGTTGGTGGAAAAAATTGTACCGCGCAACACCACGATTCCGGTAAGTCGGGCCCAGGAATTTACCACTTTCAAGGATGGCCAGACCGCGCTGGCCGTGCATATCCTGCAGGGTGAACGCGAGTTGGTTGCCGATTCCCGCTCCCTGGCACGCTTTGAGCTGCGTGGTATTCCTCCCATGGTGGCGGGTGCAGCTCGTATCCTGGTCACCTTTCAGGTAGATGCCGACGGCCTGCTCAACGTGTCTGCCCGGGAGGAGATCACCGGCGCGCAGAGCAGTGTTACCGTCAAACCCTCCTTCGGCTTGAGCGACGATGAGATCGCCGGCATGTTACAGGCCTCATTCAGTCATGCGGGAGAGGATAAGCTGGCGCGTCAACTGGCGGAGCAGCGGCTGGCTGCCCGGCAATTGGTTGAAGGGCTGGAAGCGGCGCTGGCGGCCGATGGGGACACCCTACTGGATGCGGACGAGTGCGCAGCCCTGCGCGCACAAAAGACTGAACTGCAAACCCTGATGGTCAGTGATGATGTGGATGCCATACGCAAGGTGACCGAGCGATTGGGGCGTGAGAGCGAAGCCTTCGCCGCCCGGCGTATGGACAAGAGTATCCGGCAGGCCCTGGCGGGCGTCTCACTGGACGCACTCGACGAGGAAGTAAAGGAATGACGCGAATAGTGGTGTTGCCCAATGAGGCCTTGTGCCCGGACGGTGCCGTCGTCGAAGCGGAGCCGGGGGAGAGTGTATGCCGTGCGCTGTTGCGCAATGATATTGAAATCGAGCACGCTTGTGAGATGTCCTGCGCCTGCACCACCTGCCACATTATTGTGCGTGAGGGCTACGACTCCCTGGAGGAGACGGATGAACTGGAGGATGATTTCCTGGATATGGCCTGGGGGTTGGAGCCGGAATCGCGCCTGAGCTGTCAGGCGATCGTCGCGGATGAAGACCTGGTGGTGGAAATCCCGCGCTACACTATCAATATGGTCTCTGAAAGACACTGATCAGGAGTCAACCCATGCAGTGGACAGATATCAACGACATCGCGATCGAGTTGCTGGAAGTGCATCCGGATGTGGATCCCCTGACCATCAACTTCGTGGGCTTGCGCAACTGGGTCCTGGCGCTTCCTGATTTCGACGATGATCCCAATCACAGCGGCGAGAAGATCCTGGAGGCTATTCAGGCGGCGTGGATTGAGGAATTGGATTGACCCGTAATCAAAAGGGCAAGGTTTGAATGGTGCCAATTTAGGATGAAAGCGTGTACGTTCCGCTGCTTCCGGGAGTTTTTTGCCCTGCAAAGGCATGAAGTTCTAACCGAGAGTGGCTCCGCCCATACCACGCAGCGGGACTCACGCCACATATCTGGCATCGCCTGGGTAAATCCCCTGCAGGTCTGACCCGTTTGATTGATCGTTGGCGTTGGTCGGACCGCTAAAGCCCCCCCAAAAATACGAAATTTCCCCTAATTCAAACATTAATATGTAACCCACTGATTTAAAAGAGAAAAAATATCACCGGTCCGGTCGATTCAAGGTGAAAATCGGGCTCAAAATCCGTATAATTGCGCGCTTCGTTTACATTACCCTGTCTGGAGACATCTCATGGCCGTAGAGCGTACCTTGTCCATCATCAAACCCGATGCGGTTGGCAAGAACATCGTAGGTAAAATTTACTCCCGTTTTGAAACTAACGGCCTGCAAATCGTCGCCTCCAAAATGTTGCTTCTGAGCGATACGGTCGCCGGCGGTTTCTATGCCGAGCATCGCCAGCGCCCGTTCTTCCCTGACCTGATCAAGTTTATGACGTCCGGTCCGGTAGTGGTTCAGGTATTAGAGGGTGAGGGCGCCATCGCCAAGAACCGTGACCTGATGGGTGCGACCAACCCACAGGAAGCGGAGGAGGGCACTATCCGCGCCGATTTCGCCACGTCCATCGATGCCAATGCGGTGCACGGTTCTGACTCCGCGACATCGGCCGCCCGTGAGATCGCCTATTTTTTCGCCACCAGCGAGCTCTGCGAGCGCTAGGCACGCGTCGCGCGCCTTGATTTTATGACATCGACAATCGCCAGCATCGCGCAGCAGTCCGGCCGGGACAGGCCCAGGGTTAACCTGCTGGGCCTGTCCCGGCGCCAGATGGAACAGTTTTTCCTGGATCTGGGGGAGAAAAAGTTCCGCGCGCAGCAGGTGTTGAAGTGGATACACCACGCGGGCGTCACCGATATCGAGGAGATGACCAATCTGGGCAAAGCCCTGCGGGACAAGCTTGTGGATATCGCTGAAGTTCGACCGCCGGAAATCGTCAGCCAGCATGACTCCGGCGACGGCACCCGCAAGTGGGCCATTGCCGTGGATGGTGGTGGTATGATCGAGTCGGTGCTGATTCCCGAGGGTGGCCGGGCTACCCTGTGTGTGTCTTCCCAGGTGGGTTGTAGCCTGGACTGCAGTTTTTGTTCCACCGGCAAGCAGGGTTTTCAGCGCGACCTCAGTGCCGCGGAAATCATTGGCCAGGTGTGGCTGGCGATCAAGTCCTATGATGCCTTCCAATCGGGTAACGGCCGTATCGTCACCAATGTTGTAATGATGGGCATGGGCGAACCCCTGCTGAATTTCGATAATGTGGTGGCGGCCATGGACCTGATGCTGGAGGACCTGGCCTATGGTATATCCAAGCGCCGGGTGACGCTGAGCACCTCCGGCGTGGTGCCTGCCCTGGATCGCCTGGCCGAGGTCAGTGAGGTCTCCCTGGCCGTATCCCTGCACGCCCCCAATGATGAACTGCGCAACCAGTTGGTGCCGATTAACCGCAAATACCCGATAGCAGTCCTGCTCGAAAGTTGCCGCAACTATATCGACGCGCAGCGCGACAACAAGCGGGTGGTCACGGTGGAGTACACCCTGATAGCCGGCATCAACGATCAGCGCGAACATGCCCGGGAGCTTGCTGTACTATTGCGGGACTTCCCCTGCAAGATCAACCTGATCCCGTTCAACACATTCGACCAGAGTGACTACCAGCGCCCCAGCGGCAATGCGGTATCACGTTTCTGGCAAGTACTGGTGGATGCGGGATATATTGTCACGGTCAGGACCACGCGGGGTGATGATATCAATGCCGCCTGTGGCCAGTTGGTGGGCCAGGTCGTAGACCGCACCCGACGCAGCGAGCGCTATCGGGCGGCTGCTGAAACTCAAGTCATTGAAGTGGGGTAGGGGGTGTTTACCATTACTGGAATAAAACTCAGGAAGTTCGTGCTACTGCCCGCCCTGGCGCTTGTTGTCGCGGTGGGCAGCGGCTGTATCTCGACCACCGAGGGTGGATTTACCGAGGAAGCGTCGCCCACCAAAGCCGTGGAGAAGCGTGTGGCGCTGGCGCGGCAGTATATCGGTGAGGGCAACTGGGCGGCCGCCAAACGCAATCTTCAACTGGCCTATGATATCGACCCCAATAATGCTGGAGTACATGAGGCGTTTGCGCTGGTTTACCAGAGTACCGGTGAATACGAGCTGGCGGAGGAGAGCTTTAAGAAGGCGATCAAGCTTGACCCCGGGCTTTCCCGTGCACGCAATAATTATGCGGCCTTTCTGTTCAGCCAGGAGCGGTATAAGGAGGCCGAGAAACAGTTGGATTATGTGGTCAAGGATACCCTGTACTCGGCCCGGCCCAGGGCATTCGTGAACCTTGGTCTGTGCCGCCAGCAATTGTTCGATCCGCAGGGTGCCGAGGAGGCTTTTGTGCGGGCACTCGCCATGGACCGTACCAATAGAATCGCGCTGCTGGAAGTAGCCCAGATCCGTTTCGATGCGGGCGACCTCAAATCCGCCAGCGCGTATTACGATACCTATAAAAGCGTCGCTCACCAGCAATCAGCACGGGGCCTGTGGCTGGGCGTTCGCCTGGCCCGGGCGACGGGTGATCGCAACGCTGAGGGCAGTTATGCGTTGGCTCTGAGTAATATATACCCGGATTCAGCTGAATACCAGGCCTACCTGCGGACGCAGCGAAGTGACTGACGACGCTGCACGGCAACTGGATGCCTTTACCACGCCGGGGACATTATTGAAGTCCGCCAGGGAGGCCCAGCACATTCCGGAACGCGAGGCGGCAGACCGCCTCAATCTGATGCCGGACTATGTCGCCATCCTGGAAAGGGATGATTACAAGGCGTTGCGCAGCCCGCCTTTCGCCCGTGGTTATATCAAGGCCTACGGTAAGTTACTGGGCCTCGATGAGGAGCAGTTGCTTGCCTCCTTCGACCAGCTGTGTAAGGGCGAACAGGTTGAGGAGCAGAGGCGGGTGCAGACCCGGCCACTGCAATTACAGCGCACGGGCCTGGGTGTCGTGATCGGACTGGCCGTATTGTTATTGTTGGTGCTGGCGCTTTGGTGGTGGCAGGGTGGTCAGGCCGAGGGGGTGATGACTCTGGGCGGCGGCGCGCCGCAGTCAACTCAGGATGAGCCTGTGGCTCCCCCCGCGACAGGTGAGCCATGAATTCAGAATCTCCGATTGTGCGTCGCCAAACCCGCAAAATCTACGTGGGAGATGTGCCCGTGGGAGGCGACGCACCGATCAGCGTGCAGAGTATGACCAATACCGAGACCTGCGATGTGGTGTCTACGGTGGCCCAGGTGCGCGCCATACAGGACGCGGGTGCCGATATCGTGCGGATCTCCGTGCCGAGCCTGGAAGCGGCCGAGGCATTTCGCCAGATTCGCGCCCAGGTCGCGGTGCCACTGGTGGCGGATATCCACTTCGATCACAAGATCGCCCTCAAGGTTGCCGAATACGGGGTAGATTGCCTGCGTATCAACCCGGGTAATATTGGCCGGGATGACAAGGTAAGGGCGGTTATTGACAGTGCCCGGGACAAGGGTATACCGATTCGCATCGGGGTTAATGCCGGCTCACTTGGCAAGGACTTGCAGCGCAAGTACGGTGAGCCCACGGCTGCGGCGCTGGTGGAATCGGCCATGCACCACGTGGATATCCTGGATAAATTCAATTACCCCGACTTCAAAGTCAGTGTTAAGGCGTCGGGTGTATTCATGGCGGTGGAGGCCTATCGTCTGCTGTCCAAAGAGATCGAGCAGCCCCTGCACCTGGGTATCACCGAGGCGGGTGGCTTGCGCGGCGGCTCGGTAAAATCGGCGGTGGGTCTGGGCATGTTGTTGATGGATGGCATCGGCGATACCATCCGCGTATCACTGGCGGCGGACCCGGTGGAAGAGGTTAAAGTCGGTTTTGAAATCCTGAAAAGTCTCAGACTGCGCGCCAATGGCATTAATTTTATCGCTTGTCCCAGCTGCTCCCGCCAGAATTTTGATGTGGTCAGCACCATGAATACCCTGGAACAGCGTTTGGAGGATGTGCGCACCGCCATGGACGTCGCCGTGATCGGCTGTATTGTGAATGGCCCCGGGGAGGCCCGTGAGGCGGATGTGGGGCTCACCGGCGCCAGCCCCAACAACCTTATCTATGTGGGGGGAGAACCGGACCATAAGGTCAGCAACGAGGATTTTATCGATCACCTGGAGCAGGTGATACGCCAGCGCGCGACGGAGCTTGAACAAGAGCGGGCGTCGCAGGATGAAAAACTGATTGTCAAATCCAGTGCACCTCGTCGCTCATAATGCAACATTCAGAGCGACGAGGTACACGATGATCGACAGCGGCGACCCCTGGAGAGTATGTGAGTAATATAAGAGCCATCCGTGGGATGAATGATATCCTGCCGGATGAAACCCCCTATTGGCAGTTTCTGGAGCAGTCGGTACAACGTGTGTTGGCCAGTTACGGTTACGGCGAGATGCGCCTGCCGGTGGTAGAACAAACTGAACTGTTCAAGCGCTCTATCGGTGAGGTCACCGATATTGTTGAGAAGGAGATGTACACCTTCAATGATCGCAACGATGTGAGCCTGACTTTGCGCCCGGAGGGCACCGCCGGCTGTGTGCGCGCTGTTATTCAGCAGGGTATGCTCAATGTTCCGCAGCGCCTCTGGTACGCCGGGCCCATGTTTCGCTACGAGCGTCCACAGAAGGGACGGCAGCGGCAGTTTCATCAGGTAGGGGTGGAATCCTTCGGCATTGCGACGCCGGATATGGATGCGGAGATCATCCTGATTTCCGCCAGGCTGTGGCGACAGCTGGGTATCGATGACAGCGTACAACTGCAACTTAATTCCATTGGTAGCAGCGTCGCTCGAACGGCTTACCGGGCGGCGCTGGTAGAATATCTGGAACAACATGCGGCGGTGCTGGATCAGGACAGCCAACGTCGACTGCACAGTAATCCACTGCGCATACTCGACAGCAAGAACCCTGACACCCAGGCGTTACTGGATGGGGCGCCGGCTCTGGCCGATTACCTGGATGAAGAATCCCGTGCCGATTTCGCCCGCTTATGTGAATTGCTGGATGCTGCGGGTGTACCCTATGTGGTGAATCCGCGGTTGGTGCGCGGCCTGGACTACTACAACAAAACAGTATTCGAGTGGGTGACCGACCGTCTGGGCGCCCAGGGCACGGTATGTGCCGGAGGGCGTTATGATGGCCTGGTGGCGCAGTTGGGCGGCAAGGCCACACCCGGCGTCGGTTTCGCCATGGGTATGGAGCGCCTGATCCTGTTATTGATTGAGCTTGGGGTTGTGGCCGGCACGTCATCGGTGGCGGACGTGTATGTGGTGGCCGTTGGCGATGAGGCGCAGCGGACGGCGCTGGCGACGGTAGAGAAGCTGCGCGACCAACTGCCCGACCTGGATATTGTCCAGCACGCGGGTGGCGGCAGTTTCAAAAGCCAGATGAAAAAGGCAGACAAGAGCGGCGCCCGGGCTGCCTTGATCTGGGGTGAAGATGAAGTGGCGGCGCAGGTGGTCAGTGTCAAACCCCTGCGGGACACGGGTGGAGATGGGGAGCGGGCGTTACAGCAAACGGTGCCCGCCGAAAAATTACAGGAGACACTGTGCGCAGTGCTCGCAGGTTGAGATTGAGTAAGGGGAAAACACGACGTGGATCAATATGGTACTGAAGAAGAGCAGGTTGAGGCGTTACGCCGTTGGTGGGATGAAAACGGCAAATCAACCATCGCCGCTATTGTCATCGCGGTGTCCGTTGGTGTTGGTTGGCAGACATGGAAGGCCAATGACCGGCAACAGCAGGAGAACGCATCGGATATCTATCAGGCCATGTTGCAGGCCATGGACACGGGCGATGCTTCCGCAGAGCAGGAGTTGGCCGGCATCGACCTGGCAGAGCAACTCAAGGCAGACTATAACGGCAGCACTTACGCCCAGTTTGCGGCACTGCACCTGGCGCGTTTGGCGGTAAACAATAATGAGTTGGCGGAAGCTAAAGCACAGCTGAGCTGGGTTCTGGGCGAGGCCGACCGGGGTAGTGATATTGCGCAGGTGGCACAGATGCGTTTGGCCCGGGTAGTGGCGTCTTTGGGTGATACAGACCAGGCTCTGGCGATTCTCGAGGAGGCAGGTGAAGGATCCTACCAGGCATCCTATGCGTTAGCGCGAGGGGATATCCTGCTGGCTCTGGGTCGCGATGATGAAGCGCGCGCAGCCTATAGCGCGGCGCGCATGCTGGCGACCAGTGGCCAGGGCCAGGTCAATATGCCTGTTCTAGAACAGAAATTGCAGAGCTTGAGCCCTGTCCCCGCTCGCACTATTGAGGCGTCGGCGGACGTACAGTCGGAGGCGGTCGACGCGGCGACTTCAGAGAACGATGTGACAGTTGATGTTGGAACAGTCGATACTGCCGACGGCCAGGAGGATTGACGCAATGAGGTGGGAATATAAGTGGTTTCTTACACTCATTATGGTTCTCAGCCTTGCCGGCTGTAGCACTATTTCAGGCTGGTTCGCTAGCGATGAGGAGGATCCCACCGCGCCGGCGGAGCTGGTCAAAATCGAGCAGAAGGTCAAGATCAAGAAGCTTTGGTCTGCCGGGGTTGGCGATGGCCAGGGAGATGGCCTCTACCGGCTACAGCCGGTGATCAACGGTGACGTGATTTACGCCGCCTCTGCCGAGGGTGAGGTCAGGGCGTTCGAACGCGCCAAAGGCAAGTCTCTGTGGAAAATCGACCTGGATACCCCGCTCTCTGGTGGCGTGGGTGTTTATGGTGATGCCCTGCTGTTAGGCAGCAGTGACGGCTTTGTTTTGAAGCTCGACGCCGGTTCCGGCGACTTACTGTGGTCTACCCAGCTGCACGGTGAGGTGTTGTCTCCACCCCAGGGTGACGGCAAGTTCGTTATCGCCCAGACCTACGACGGTAAACTACAGGGTCTGGATTTCCAGACAGGAGAGGTCCTGTGGACCTATGATAGTAATGTGCCGGTGTTGACCATTCGGGGCACCAATGTGCCTATACTGCGCAATGGCATGGTTTTCGCCGGGTTTGCCAATGGTCGTGTGCTGGCTTTCGATGCGCAAACTGGCGCTGTCGGCTGGGAGGTGCGAGTGGCGATTTCCCAGGGCCGTTCCGAGATTGAGCGCATCGTGGATGTGGATGGCACCATGGAACTGGCGGGTAAAGAGCTTTACGCTGCCAGTTACCAGGGCCGGGTGGTGGCCATTGACGTGGCAAGCGGGCGCAAGCTCTGGCAGCAGGATGTATCCTCGTTCTCAGGTGTGTCCCAGGGATTTGGCAACATTTACGTGGCCGATGAAGACGGCACCCTTATCGCCTATTTACGCAATGGCCAGGGTGAGCGCTGGACACAGACCGCCCTGGGCTATCGTCAGCTGTCGCGGCCGACTCCGGTGAGCAGTTATGTAGCGGTAGCGGATTTTGAGGGTTATGTACACCTGCTTTCCCAGGTTGACGGTGAGTTCGTTGGCCGGGTCAAGGTGGATGGCGATGGGGTCAGAGCTGATATGTTGAGTGACGGCAATATCCTTTATGTATTCGGCAACAGCGGTAAGCTTGCCGTCTATGAGATTACAGCGAAATAGCACCACTATGCCTTCACCACTATGCCTTCACCAGTGCGCCTTGCAGGGAACGGCCTGCTTAACGCTGCATCAGGCAATATCATCTTGAAGAGGTACTTGTGATTCCTGTTATCGCTCTGGTCGGGCGGCCCAATGTCGGTAAGTCCACCCTCTTTAACCAGCTCACACGCAGTCGGGACGCTCTGGTGGCGAATTTTCCCGGCCTGACACGGGATCGCAAATACGGAGAAGCAAAAATAGGCGATCGCCCCTTCATAGTCATTGATACCGGCGGCATCAGTGGCGATGAAAATGGCATAGATGCAGCGATGGCCGGCCAGTCACTGACCGCGATTGAAGAGGCCGATGCGGTGCTGTTTATGGTAGATGCCCGGGAGGGGCTGAACGCCACGGACGAGGCGCTGGCCAGGCATCTGCGCCAGCGCAATAAATCCTTTCATCTGGTGGTGAACAAGATCGACGGTCTCAATGAGGATGTGGCCATCGGTGATTTTTATTCGCTGGGTGTGCAGTCCATGTACGCTATTGCGGCGAGCCACGGCCGTGGCGTGCGCAGCATGATCGATCGTGTGTTGGCGACATTTCCTGATACCGGGGAGCAGAGTGAGCGTGAGCGCTATCCGGACAGTATCCGTGTGGCTATAGTAGGGCGCCCTAATGTGGGTAAATCGACGCTGGTGAATCGCCTGTTGGGTGAAGAGCGGGTTGTTGTTTTCGATGAGCCGGGCACCACCCGTGACAGTATTTATATCGACTACGAGCGCGACGGGCAGAAGTACACCCTGATCGATACCGCCGGCGTTAGGCGGCGCAAAAACATCAGGCAAACGGTGGAGAAATTCTCTATCGTAAAAACCCTGAAGGCGGTGGATGACGCGCACATTGTGATTCTGGTAATGGACGCACACGAAGGCATCGTGGATCAGGATATGCACCTGTTGGGCCACTGCATCGAAGCGGGGCGCGCCCTGGTGCTGGCGGTTAACAAATGGGATGGCATCGAGCCGGACCAGCGTGATTGGATCAAGGTGGAGTTGCACCGGCGCCTGCAGTTTGCCGACTATGCCGATACGCACTTTATCTCAGCGCTGCACGGTACCGGGGTGGGCCATCTGTACAAGTCGGTTAATGCGGCCTATCAGTCCGCCACTCGCAAGCTGAACACCAATACCCTGACCCGCATTCTGGAAGGTGCCGTGTTTGATCATCCACCACCCATGATTAACGGCCGGCGTATCAAGATGCGCTACGCCCATGCCGGTGGGCAGAATCCACCACTGATCGTGATTCACGGTAACCAGACGGGCAATGTTCCCACCAGCTACCAGCGGTACCTGGAAAAAGTGTACCGACGCGAATTGGCATTGGTAGGTACGCCGGTGCGCATCGAATTTCGCACCAGTGAAAACCCCTACGCCGAAAAGCGCAACAAGTTGACCCAGCGTCAGGTGCAGCGCAAACGGCGTTTGATGACCCAGGTTAAAAAGAACAAGAAGAGTAAGAAAAAGTAAATATCCCCCGGCAACTGGTTTCTTCCGGGCGCTATAAAAATCTCAGGGAAGGTGTGTTATGACGTTGGTCAGAGATAGTTGGTTGACGTGGGTGCAACATTCCATTGGAATTGAAGGAGTTAACTTGTCGATACTTCAGGGAGTGAATATGTATCGGTTTTTAACGTTGATGCTGGTTGTTTGCGTGGGCATGTCCGGTATTCCGGCCTGGGCCGGGCCCGATGGCAAGGTGCTCGAGGAAGTTGTGGTGCGCGCACAACAGCGCAAGCAGACACTGAAGGAAGTGCCACTGGCCATCACCGTGCTGGACGGCGATTTCCTGCAGCAGCATCGCCTGCAGCGTATCGAGAGCGTGGTATTGGCCACACCGGGTCTGAGTGGCTGGGAACAGGGCGTCAGCACCCCCATCTTCGCGATCCGCGGCATAAGCTCCAATAGTTTCGGCGTGGGTGGCGAGGCCAGCGTGGGCCTGTTCGTGGATGAAACCTACCGTGGTCGCATCAACAGCACTTCGGTCACCATGGTGGACGTGGAGCAGGTGGAAGTGCTCAAGGGGCCCCAGGGCACACTGTTCGGGCGGAATTCCTCCGCTGGTGCGATACTGATACGCCACAACCCGCCCACTGATGAAAACAGCCTGGATCTCACCGTCGAGACCGGCGACAACGATTACCTCGGCCTGCAGGCCACTGCCAATGTACCGCTGTCTGATGCCTGGTCCCTGCGCTTCTCAGGATTCAGCTTCGATGACCACGGAGCGATGGACAACACCTGGTTGCACCAGGATATGGGAGATCGCGATACCCGGGGTGGTCAACTGGCCCTGCGCTACGGCGCCGACTCAATGGAGGCCATCCTGCGCCTTGCATCGCAGCAAACGCATACCGGGGGGCTGGGCTACGAGACCCTGAACCCGGAGTTGTCGGCAGCCGGCGGAGTCAGGCCCGATCCCTTCGATGGCGTGCTCGCCACTGATATAAACACCTATGATGATGTGGAGAGCCATGACGCATCCCTGCAGGCCAACTGGCAGTTGACTGAGGGGCTGCGACTCACCTCCATCACCGCCTGGCACCACAACGACAGCCCCAACCTGTTTGACGTGGACGGCAGTGCGATCTTTCTAACCAGCGCG
>Ga0164315_10003511_pt1 | contig 12173 bp, 11 predicted proteins | sample GuaBasSedimGuay6_FD_113737 | JGI IMG/M metagenome (GOLD analysis project Ga0164315, IMG submission 113737) | Subseafloor sediment microbial communities from Guaymas Basin, Gulf of California, Mexico - Guay6, Core 4569-2, 0-3 cm | ecosystem: Environmental > Aquatic > Marine > Hydrothermal vents... | reverse complement strand
TATTATACAAAACGCGGTGTAACGTTGTGTGTTTTTGGCCCTCGAATTTGAAAACTGATAGGTGGTAAGCATGTAGAACCGAAAATATCTCTCAAACCAATCCTTTCTTATAAATAATCCTTGTAGTTATAACGGAAAAACCGAAATGTCCCCCATCATGGCTTATTTTTTATCCGCGATTCTGATCCTTGAATGTTCATCGTTTCTATTTTTAAGGAGCAACATTGATGTAATCAATTTTCATCCGCGTGATTTTCTTATGATATATACTGTCATTGTGCCAAGTTGTCACGTCGTGATAGTCAATATACAACGCTGCCATCTTAGTTGATAGTCCCCTGTATAAACTCCCTAATAGCTAACGCTGAAATAGCTTCGACAAAACCACCTCGTCTTATAATCATGCCGATTACTCTATTTCCTTTTATCAAGGGACTACCAACATTTCCTTCATAGATATTGCCTGAAAATAATAAAGATCGTCCCTTTTGTCCAGAATAACTTACTTCTGTATATGCCAATTCTGCTCCACCTCTAGGAAAGCCAAACGTAAAAATAACTTCATCTCTCTTATCAAGTTGAAGGAATAAATTCCTAACATTTTGTTCTGACAGGGAAATAGGCAACACATCATCAGGTATGTTTTCACCATCTGCGGATAGGACTTTCGCTTTGAATTCCCTATTTCCAAAAAATTCAACGCTCGGATTCGGATCACCTTCTATTATACGAGTCGCCGTGATAATATAAATTTTGTCAAAGGCTACTTGTACAACGAACCCCGAACCTATACGCATACGCGATTCCATACGGCTTCCATTGGTAATTTTAACTACACTTTTTCTAAAATTATCAACCACTTTTATTTTAGTCACAGTGGCTTTTGGAATTAGCGTTGTAGATATGGATGTTGCAACATGTTCCCCCCTTTTCCATATTATCAAGAACTTCTTTTCCCCCTTTTACACCATGCAAAAATTCCCTAATACTCGGTGCTGTTATTGCCAAAATATGTTGATTAGCCATCGATGAAACCATGCCAACTACCTGATTTTCCTTTATCAAAGGACTACCACTATTTCCTTCGTTTATACCACTGCCTGAGAACACAAGGTTTCGATTTCTTTGTCCAGAATAATATAGTGCATCATACGTCCAACGCGCTCCTCCTCGTGGAAATCCAAATGTGAAAACAGCATCTCCCAAGTTAAGTTCTGTTTCTTTTCTCACGTACAGAGATATTGCATCGGCAGGTATTTCCCCATCGGAAAACCAATTTTCACTTGATTCAGCAGCTAATACTTTAGCCTTAAATTCTTTATTTCCAAAAAATTCAATTACAATTTCAATTTTTGAATGTGGTTCATAAGATTCTATTATGTGAGATAACGTAATAATATAAGCTTTATTGGGATATACGCCTACAATCAATCCTGCACCTTCTTTTCTTATTCCTCTCTCTTTATCCCATACTTTGATTCTAACTATACCTTTTCTAATTATCTCTTTTCTAATTATAGGTTTTTCAAAGATGTTTGCGGCTTTTTGTTCTTCCACTTTGCGTTTTCTTTTTACTTCTTGAGCTAAACGTTCTTGTTCCGCTTTAAGTTTTGCCTCTATTTTGGCTAAACGCGCTTGTTCATATCTGAGTTTCGCTTCTGCTTTGGCTAAACGCACTTGTTCGGCTTGGCGTTTTTCCTCTAATGCTTGTTCGGCTAACTGTTGTTGTTCTTCAAAGTAATGTTTTTGTCCTAAAAATGTTGTCAAACCCAAAATAGCGACTAACAGACAAACGGCAATAACCGCCCCTACCGTTCTCATTGAAATAGCCGGCATTTTAAATAGGTTTGACAATTCAATAACCAAACCACGCAGTTTTGGTGGAAGTTTAACAGCCAACTTATCGGCCATAAATGTCACAAACATCGATTCATTCAAAGGTTCAGTTAAAGGAGTTTCCTCAGTAAACGGCTTAGGCTGCCCAGTTGCCACTGGTTGCTCAAACTGTTCTGAGGATTTATCTGCGGGTATCAATGCATTCAGTGCAGCATATATCTCTTTATACTGTTTGTGAGCTACTAAATCCGCTACTAATCGTTCATGCAACCAGTTCGGCATATACTTATGAGGCACTAAATCTGCTATTACTCGCTCACGTAGCCAAACAGGCATATACCCATAACGAAACCAAGGCAAACTGGCAAGTTTTACCAATATTTTTTCTTCCGCTTTATCTCCATCGATGTTTTCAGCCCTGAGTAATTTTTGGGAATCTTTTTCTTCCGCTTCATCTCCATCGATGTTTTCTGCCCTGAGTAATTTTTGGGAATCATCTGAAGTCAATTGGTTCCCTAAATAGAGCGTGAGTTGCCAATGCAATTCTGGATAAACCGCACACGCACTAAACCAATAATAACCGTCTTTACCGAGAAAGAACCATACTTGCCTTAGCAATTCGACAATTTCGGCAGGCTCAGGCGCGTGGTGCTCTAACCAGCGGCGCGGATATTCACGGAGATATGTTGGAAAATAGCCTGACAATGATTCAGAAAGTTCGGGATAGGATTGCCAAATATTGGCATTAACCCATTCAACCAAAAATTTTAACCCCGCTTCATTAACCGGCAGAACCAGAAAATCGGCTGCTTCTAACAACTGTTTTCGATAACCCCATTGCTCAGGAGTTTCTAACATAAACAAGATGCGATGTGACCATATAGCAAATTGCTCAATCCAGCGGACAAGTTCACCGGTAACCGGATTGATAAATCCACTGCCATCCGAAAAAATCATTAATCTATAGCTGGGATAACGATCAGCCAATTCTGTCAGCGTTAGCGGCGCGAGATGATCAGGTTCGGGATAGCAACGACGTGGATTGCCTTCAAAATAATAGCGCGTGACTAACACTTCTTCTGCAACTAATTGATTAATAAGCGTATTGACTAAGGCCGCTTGATGATCTTTGAAAGTGGTTCTATCTATCAGCACTAAATATTCGGGACGGCGCAAAGTCGTACCGCAAACCGGCATAAGCCAACCCCCCGCCTTTATGGTTTTGTCTAGGGTGGCGACTATATCAAGCGTGTTTGCCGGCATCGGCACATGTTTGCGTAACTGTTGCGCGGTGCGCGATAAGTTGAGCGGTTGAAAAATGGCTTTTTCTAATTCTTTCGCTTTAACAAACAATTTTTGTATATTAGGCTGTATAGACGTGAATTTTCTTGTTAAGTAAAGTCGTGCCCAATATCGTCGTCCTATATTCCATAAATGCCACAATAGTAGAACAGTCAGTGGCAATAGCAAAATAATTGTCCATAAAGTGCTAACTTGTCTGGGTGGTTCAGATATTTCTTTTGGTAATTCAGGAGCTTGTGCTGGTAATGCCGGTGGCGTTGTATCTGGTAATGCCGGCGTTGTATCTGGTAATTGAGGGCGAGTTTCTGGTAATTCAGACGTTATGGGCGGTGTTTTTGGTTCTGTTGGGATAAATGGATAAAATTGGTAAAAACTAATGCCCATAACAATAAGTATCGCTGCCGCAACGACTGCCATAATTGCCCATTTTTTGGCGGATTTTTGGTGGCGGTTGCGTTTCCAAAGTCACAACCTTAGCGCGACTTTTTTCACCCAAAATTATTAAAACGCCATTCAAATTCTTGTTGTTCTTTCGGCGAGTGACACAGCACGGGCGCTAGTAAGGTTTTGAGTTGGGCAAGCTGGGGCGGTAGTTTGCCTTGCTTGGCTAACGACAATATCAAATTTTGGGCGACAATAAACTGCGTCACGCCGATGTTAAAATGGGCGAGACGTAGTTCATTGATAAAGGTGTGTAATTTTTCAGTTAGGATTGTTGCGGTGTTCATGGCTATTATCAGTAAATTAGTACAATGAAGGGCGTATTCCTATTTTCCCGCTATAACTACAAGGATTGCTTATAAGAAAGGATTAGATCGTGATATTGTGATTTTTAAGTGCCAAAAACCATGAAATAATTATAATTAAATTCTTGTCACAATGATGGACAAGCTTTGATGAAATTTTTAAAAGTACCGAACCGCAAGCTTGCTCACCCTTTGAAATAATTCATCTCAAAATGTTTCGATTCTTCGATTATCGGTTTAAGGACATACTTTGAAAAGTTTTATTCGAGAATTGAATGAGGGTTTATGGCTATCAATTCGATTGACAATCTAATCCTTTTTTATAAGCAATCCTTGTAGTTATATTGGTTGATGAAGCTTTAACCAAACTCTTGTTGTTATTTAATGCCTTTGTAGCGGGAAAATAGAAATGCGCCCTACATTGGATAAACGAATGAAGTCAATGGAAAAGGGGAGTGGCTTGATTTCAAGCAATCGTTATCCGTTTTTGAGACATAAGCAAATAACGCAAGAAACGGCGACAGATACTATCCCTTTGGAGGGATAGCATCTGTATCGCGTATATTATTTTAGGCAAAGTCCCTAATAACTCTCATATCAAGAAAATCTTTACTTGACAATGTTTTAGGCAAAAAACGTTTTTGCGCGCAAAAACTTTTACCTAAAACACACAAGTTTTTTCGTGCAAAGTTCGCTTAGAGCAGGTGGTGTAACAATTTTTTTATCCCAGTCATTTGTTGTATAGTTGCCCAGAAAAGTTTCGCACCAAACCTTCAAGGTTTGCCAAACCTTGAAGGTTTTTATTAGGGACAAAACTTTTCTGGAGGAGTATATTCAGTGAACATAAGAATCTCATATCAAAGAAATCTTAATTCGTTTATCCCCGTAATTCGTTGTACTCATCAGTGAATGAACTATTTATTTCCATTTTCTTCACGCCACCGTTCCAAAACGCGCCCAGCCGATTTTTGTTCATCTGCCGTTTTGACTAAGGTACTGACTGTCCGTGCAGTTTGTTCAGGGTAGGCTTTGATAGGATTGTCCACCCCTTTAAACATTTCGCGCAATACCAATAACCAATTTAATAAAACTCATATGAACTTTTTGGTGGCAATGCCAACGAAGTGGCTGGTTTTCTAAACAATTTATGGGTAGCCACTTTGTCGCAATGAAAAAATAGGTATACCACTAAGGGATGTTCAAAACAGAGTTCTTCTTGTGTAACGATTTTTGACCAATCTTTATTATCGTCATACCAAAATGCGATAAATTCCGTAATAAATTTATCAATATTGTTGCGTTGCCAATTTGTCGTATCTATAGTGGCGTAAATGAAAATAGGACAATTTTCTCCGGCAAGCTTTTTAGCCAGTATGATTTTCCAATCGGTACCAGAATAGGCTGCAAATCCCCATTTTTTCAAGCGTTTCCACATTTCATCATGTAGATTAGCCGCTTTGTGAACAGTGCCAAGACGTATCTCTTTGATGTGATCGTCAGAGTCCAAATACTTTTCTGCTAGACTGCCATAAATATTATTAGGATTCAGTTTAAAAGAAAAATATTTTTTAAAGCGTTCCATAACAAAGTCAGCAGCATCTTTATTTATATCACCGCATATTAAACAGAAAAACGGGCAATGTTTGAGTATTTGGCTGATTTTTGGGTAATTCCAATTTTGTATCGCTTTGTCTAAGGCCTCTTCTTGGGCAGTGAGATTAGGGAGATAGGGTAGTAAATCAGGGACTTTTTTGGTTTTAGGAGGTTTTAGCTCTGAATATTCTCTTTGAATATCGTAGAGTGCTGATGAAGAAAAACGAGATACTTTCTGATTTTTTCTAGCTTGGTTTGCTGCCAAAAGTCCTATAATAATTATTGTTATACTCGTACCAATCGCAATAATATCACTTGTGGTTATAAAACCCTTAGCAACAACGTCCCCAATTGTAACTGTAACGGTTACAATCATAGCCATAAAAGTTATAATGTCGCTACTGCTTAATGAATTAAAAAAAACTGAATTAAAAAAATATTTCATCCTGATTAACTCTATTGCTAATTAAGTGCCTGAGATAAATCCGATTTTTTGAAAAAATCGGATTTCTTTGGTTGGTTTTCGATGTTCAGCACACCATTATTATATTTTATAGCAATCATCACGCCGTTTTTTCGTACAAGGTTCGCCTTGTACTCCTGATAAATCACGCCCAATTTCGTACAAGGTTCGCCTTGTACTCCTGATAAATCAAATCACGCTTTTCGTACAAGGTTCGCCTTGTACTCCTGATAAATCAAATCACGCTTTTCGTACAAGGTTCGCCTTGTACTCCTGATAAATCAAATCACGCCGTTTTTTTACAAGGTTCGTCTTGTACTCCGGATAATATGACATTGTAAAGTTAATTATCAAAATTTTTATTGGGGTATTTCTACGAGTTCTGGGCGGGCGACTGGATCAATACCTTGTTTAATTAATCGGCGGGCTGCTTGAACCGCAAAACAGGTATGACTTGAATGGATACTGTTGTATAAACCGAGCAGAAAATCAGGCTCTATAATTTTCCACCCAGCTATTTCTTGATACGGAACCTCAGCACTGACAAAAAAGTCTATGGTGACTTTGACGGATGTTTTGTCTTCACACTCGACACGTTTTTCATAACGCCTAAAGTCTTCCTTACTGGGTAATTTGTCATATTTTGTCCATACCTTTTCAAAATCTCTACTCTTTAAAAGGTTGATGACTGTAGACACTTCTTCAGGCGGTACAAATAAATCAATGTCTTTATGATCGTGAGCATGTTTATATTCAATATGATCCCCCGGCGACATAAAATGCCAAGCCCAACCACCTGAGATAATCACAAAAGGTTTTAGGGCCTCTAATTCTGCCAGACTGGTATTGATTCTTGATTGGGGCCATATTTCACCATATCTGTTTTTATTATGTGGATTGCTCATGATTTCTACCTCTACTAAGGTAACTCCCCAATTAAAAACCTTCAAGGTTTTGGAAACCTTGAAGGTTTTGCCCTCTGCTGTGAAAATAGCGCGTCCATTCAAAATGGGTGGGTGAAAGGCGTGCGGAAACTGGAAAACTATCGATCTTTACCCCATGCCAATAATAACATCAGACTTCCTATGCCCCCTAGCACAACACCTAACAACAGCATATTGATATTCAAAAATGACCATGTTTTCAAGGACATAATAATGCTAGAACTCATAATTAGCGCGCTACCAATTAATACCAGCATGGTACGCTTATGTTGTTGCTGCATTTCTTCACGTAAGTCGCTTAATTCATGGTTCAGGCGTTTGAGCTGTTCCGAATCGGCTTGTCGTTTAACTAAATTTTCATGGACTAGCATCGGTAATTCCGGGAGTTTTTCAGCCCAAAGCGGTAAGTTTGTACGAATACCCTTGATAAAGGCACGTATTCCTATCCGTTCATCCATCCAACGTTCTAAAAAGGGTTTGGCGGTTTTCCATAAATCTAAATCGGGATAGAGATCTCGCCCAACGCCTTCAATATTAAGCAAGGTTTTTTGTAGCAACACTAATTGTGGTTGCACTTCCATGTGGAAACGTCGCGCCGTTTGAAACAGGCGCAATAATACCACTCCAAAAGATATTTCTTTCAAAGGCTTATCAAAAATGGGTTCACAGACGCTACGGATAGCCCCTTCAAATTCTTCTACCCGCGTCCCTGCTGGCACCCATTCAGAATGGACATGTAATTCCGCCACCCGCCGATAATCGCGGCGAAAAAAGGCGAGAAAATTGGCTGCTAAATAATGTTGATCTTCTTGGCTCAACGTACCCATGATGCCAAAGTCCACCGCAATATAAAAGGGGCGGTTGGGATTGGTGGCATCAACAAAAATATTGCCGGGGTGCATGTCGGCATGAAAAAAGTTATCTTGGAAGACTTGGGTGAAAAAAATTTCTACCCCGGTTTCGGCAAGATATTTAAAGTTGACTCCTTTATTTTTTAGAGTAGCAATGTCGCTGATGGAAATGCCGTTGATACGTTCCATCACCATCACATTGGACAAGCTATAATCCCATTCGACTTCAGGTATATAGAGTAAATCTGAATTTTTAAAATTGCGTCTAAGTTGGGTGGCATTAGCGGCTTCCCGCATTAAGTCGAGTTCATCGTCGAGCGTTTTCTCAAATTCAGCAACGACTTCCAACGGGCGTAGGCGGCGCCCTTCCGCCCAGTAACGGTTAGCCAATTTCGCAAATAGGTAAAGCAATTCAATGTCTTTACGAATGGTGGCTTGAATGCCCGGACGTAGCACTTTGACGACAACTTCGCGCCCATTATGCAAACGCGCTACATGCACTTGGGCAATAGAAGCAGCGGCGAGGGGTTTTTCATCAAATTGGGCAAAGACTTCTTGCACAGGGCGGCCGTAAGCCTGTTCGATAATTTTACGGACTTCTTCGCAACAAAAAGGTTTGACATGATCTTGTAATTGTGATAATTCCAACGCGATGTCATCCGGTAATAAGTCGCGGCGTGTAGAAAGTATTTGACCAAATTTGACAAAAAGCGGCCCCAATTCTTCCAATGCAAAACGAATCCGCATGCCTCGTGTCAGGTGCTTGGGTCGTAACCAGTAGCCGGGCGCGAGATAGGCAAACACACGCAGTGGGCGGAAGATTTTGGTAGACAGCAGTAACTCATCAAGCCCATAGTGAACGATGACGCGGTAAATGGTGAGTAAGCGTATGAGTTGACGGATAATTTTCATAGTAATCGCTGCACCCGTTGCTCTAAACGTTCAAAGTCATCACGCAACGTGTCTACCGCATTCAAAAAATTCTCGATTTCTTTGCTACTGGGGAGATGACGAATTTCTTCTTGCAAGTATTCAGTCACATTGTGTTGCAACGTGTTGGTACGCTCACGAGTATAGTTTTGGCATTGTTGAAACACTGTGCCTAATTTCTGGGCGGGCACATCCCCCAGCCCTTGTGCCAGTCGCTCTTCCCAATCAATGTCCAATCCGTTAAGAAGTTGTAGTAGCTGTTGGGCAACGCTTATTTCTCCAGTGACACTCACGTCGGGATTGTTTGATAACAACACCGTCTCACGTTGTAGCAACAGGCGTAACAGGGTAAAGGGGGCACCTTTGATCTGGACATCCACTTCACCATCATACTCACTGAGTATGACAATGCTTTGATTATCAGGAAATAAGGTGAAGTTGAGATCAAGTCCGCTTAACTCAAGGCGAATGATTTTGCCCGATAATTTACTTAAGGTGTGTAAACTGGGCGGATCCAAACGCAGTGCTTGATTGACTATGGTTTCTAAAGTGGTTACAAAGAATTGATTTAGCAATGGTAAGTTTTCTCAAGTTGATGTAAGGGAATGGTGACTTTGTCGCGTGTCAGGGTTTCGCTTAGTCAATAATATACTATGATCAAGTTTTTAGTTTGACAAGAATAACTACAGGGATTGTATATAATAAGGGATTTTCGAGTCGTGGTACCCGGTTTAAATCGGCATTGATATACAACCGAAGTCGTTAGAATTTAAATCATTTTTTGGTAATCCAGTAAAAGTAGTGATGACATTTAAACGGATACTATCCCTCGGAGGGATAGCATCCGTCAAATCACTACATGTACAGGACTACCCCTTTTTTATATACAATCCTTGTAGTTAACTTTAAAAAAACGTGATCATCGAGTTTAACAAAAATTTTCCTCAAGTTGATGCAAAGGCACTGTCGCTTCGTCATGTATGATCACCACGGTGCCGGCGATTTTATCGTGCCAACCTTGTTTGCGCTTATCCCACATAATCCACAGAAAGCCTAAACCTAAAGGTAGCGCGGAAACAAAATAGCCTAAATAACGTAACACGGCTTGCTTAAAGCTAATGCGCTCGCCAGTGCGGGCATCCACAATTTCGCAATCCAATAAAATTTTGCCTGGGGTTGCTGCAAAAACCATCCAAAACCATAAAGCCAGCAAGGCGGGTAAAATATCATTAGCCAAAAACACTCGCCATTGAAATTGTTCCAATCCGGTAGCAGTACCATTTTGTAAAGTGGCGCAGTCGCTACTACCACAAATTAAGTATGACAAGAGTATCAACAGGGGAGCCATAAACAGCCCATCCACACAAGTTGCAAGGGTACGCCGCCAAAATCCGGCATATTCTGTCAGAAAATCAATAATCATAGTTTATATCCTCTATGCAATGCGACAATGCCGCCGGTTAAATTATGATAATCACAACGATCAAAACCTGCCTGTTGCATCATTTGTAGCAAATTTTCTTGATTGGGGTGCATGCGAATAGATTCCGCCAGATAGCGATAACTGTCTGCATCGTTAGTCACCATTTTGCCTAATAGCGGTAACACTTTGAAAGAATAAAGATTATACAAAGGTTTCAGGGGACGGACTTTTAACTCAGAAAATTCCAGTATCAAGATTCGCCCGCCCGGTTTTAACACGCGAAACATTGAAGCCAATGCCGCTTCTTTGTCAGTGACATTACGCAAACCAAAAGCAATGCTGATCAGATCAAAACTGTTATCAGCAAAGGGCAAAGCTTCGGCATTCATTTGAGCATAGTTGACCAATGCACCTTTATTCAGCAAACGCTCACGGCCGACTTGTAACATGGTTGCATTAATATCACCTAACACAACTTGGCCTGGTTCGCCCACAAGGGTGGCAAACTTGGCGGCCAAATCGCCAGTGCCCCCCGCTAAATCAAGGACTTGTTGCCCGCGCCGCACGCCCGATAATTCTATGGCAAAGCGTTTCCAGAAGCGATGCATGCCGCCAGACATCAAATCATTCATTAAGTCATAACGATTTGCGACAGAATCAAACACTTGGGTGACGCGCTGTACTTTTTCTTTGAGTGGGACTTGGGTAAAACCAAAATGGGTGGTGTTTTCAGAATTCATGGGGTAAAACCTGGGGTAATAAAAATTGTGACGTAAACGAATTGTGAAGTAAAAAGAATGAGCTTTGGGCGCATTCCGATTTTTACGGACAGTTAAGTACAACGGATACTCTTCATTGCCGGATAGTACTCACATATTCTTCTCATATTTTTAGAGGCACCCAGACGAGGGCTGCTTTGAGCCGTTCAAAATAGAGAACCATTTTATGATTTTTAAGCTTAAGCAAACCGTTTTTGTTCCGATTCAAATGAGTTATCCGTTTTTTTCGTGGAGCCAAAGTACTCAAGATTGGTACTCAAGATTGATAATGACCATTTTTTTGGGAATGCATCCATGAGCTTTGATGTTGGGCAATTCCTTGTGGTTGCGCCATCGGTGGTCATTTTTTGGAGTAACAGCTCAGCCCTGAAAGGGCGTTTTATTAAAGCCCAGGGCAGCGCCCTGGGAACCGCGCCCTTTCAGGGCTCTCACATCAACCTGGGGCGTTGCCCCAGGCTATAATAATCCGCCCCGTTGGGGCTAAGTCGTTACGAATTTTTTAGTTCCTGAAGTTAATCAGTTATCCAAGTTTCGACGGATGCTATCCCTTTTCACCGATAGTATCCGTTAAAAGTGTTATAAGTTGGTATCGGTAGGCGCGCGTTTTTGCCCTGCTTTTTCCAGTTGCTCCAGATATGTTTGCCACAATTTATCGTGATTTTTGCCGATATGGTATAACCAGTCCCAAGAATAAATACCAGTGTCATGTCCATCATCAAAGCGCAAGACAACGGCATAAGTGCCTACCGGATCAATTTTTTCAATGTTGACATCCGCTTTGCCAATTTGCAACACTTCATCACCGGGCGCATGTCCACGCACTTCAGCGGAAGGGGAATATACCCGTAAAAATTCGCAGGTTAATTCAAAATGTTCACCATCATCAAAAGTGATTTCCAACAGGCGGGATTTTTGATGCAGGTTAATTTCAGTGGGGGTAGGGATATTTTTAGCCATGTTTATTCAGTTATCAGTTACTTTGCTCCAGTTTTTGCTCCGCAAAAACGTTTGCATCGAAATCAGTTGATAATGGGTAATCGCTATTTCCTAATGATTACCATTACCTAATCTACGCATCACTGCCATTAAGTTGAGTGTGACCTCCATTTGAGGTAGAAGTGTAGCCACCCAATGTGTTTTATTGCCCACCGCTGATGGTGTGATATATTTTGGGGCCGGCTTTGTAAAGAAGGTGGGCAACAAAAAGACGTTGGGTGGCTACGAACTATTTCCTAAACGTAAAGAAGGTGGGCAACAAAAAGACGTTGGGTGGCTACGAACTATTTCCTAAACGTAAAGAAGGTGG
>Ga0164315_10003510_pt1 | contig 12175 bp, 14 predicted proteins | sample GuaBasSedimGuay6_FD_113737 | JGI IMG/M metagenome (GOLD analysis project Ga0164315, IMG submission 113737) | Subseafloor sediment microbial communities from Guaymas Basin, Gulf of California, Mexico - Guay6, Core 4569-2, 0-3 cm | ecosystem: Environmental > Aquatic > Marine > Hydrothermal vents... | reverse complement strand
GTTCGCTAGTCACGACTCACCCATAAGCCAGATAAGCCGAGCTGTGTTTGCAGTGTCTGGGCTTCGCGTTCAGCACCTTCCCTTGAGTCATAGCCCTCTGCTCTGATGCGGTACAGCGTTTTGCCATTGACTGTAATCGGTCTTATAGAGGCCGTATCAGCTATTTTTTGTACCTTTTCATGGATGCTACTGGCGGCACTGGGGTCGGAAAAACTGGCGATATTGATAAACCAGTTTGCCGTCGCGCTGTTATCAGTTGCACCGGTGGCTTTTGGGTCGCTGACGGTTTCGCTATTAGCTGTTTCGGGCGCTGTTATTTGCGCTATCGGCGTTTTGTTTTCTTCTTTGCTACGCGCTGCTTCCTGCATCTGCAGGCTTAAGCCTGCGAGCGAATCCTCTAGCGCTGTCAGTCGAGAAGCCGCTTGCTCGGCGTCTGTTTCAAGTGAGCTTTGTAGTGAGGTGACTGTGGTAGTCAGCTGTCCCTGAGCCTCGCTTAAAGAGAGAAGCGCTTGTTCAGTTTTGGCAGCTGTCTCGCTGTCATCGAGTAAGTCCGCGACTGGGGGCGCCACGGTTTGTACTTCAAGCTGCTCGAGGCGAAGGTTTAGTTTTTCGAGATCTTGCTGCGTGTGCCAGGCGTAATTACCACTAAATAGTGCCAGGGTTAGGGTAATGCTGGCAATTATCCAGGGTGTTATTCGAATGGAACTGCTGCCGGGGCTGCTGGCTTGAGGGGGTGTGGCCAAAGACGTGGCGGGTCTGGCGCTCTCTTCACGGGCCGTATGCGCTGTAGCAGCGTGATGAATCCTGGTGGGAGGAGGCGTTGAGTGTCTCTGCTCATTAGCGTGTCGTGTATTTCCCGCTCGGAAGTTCTCTTCATCGGCAGGGCGCCTGGCTTCTGGTGCTGGAGTTTGGCTCGCCCTGGCCTGAATTCTGGCGAAGGAAGGGCTCAGATTCCGATTAACCTTGTTTTCTCTGGCTGCTTGATGTGCGAGGTTTTGTCGATGGTGTGCGGGCTTATTCATGAGAATGATTCAACACCTTATGAGTGAGTATGTTTATTTGAATGCAGTAACTATGCCGGCGTAATTTCGTCAGCTAAGTGGTTATTTATTAACGGGGTTTTTGTTAAGCTAGATAAACGGCAGTTTTTTGCGTATAGGTGGTGTCGTTATTTTGACGGCAGTGTCATGAGAGTGGCGGATAAGATTGTAGTTGTTGTACTGCCGAATAATATTGAGGGAATAATGCAGGATAAATCGATCGGCTCTGGCTCGGCGAATGGAAATGGCAACGGTAAAGCGGCGCTGTTAACGCGTTTGGCTGTTGAGTTAACGCGACTTGCTCAGGGTCGAGACCAGAAGCTGGATTATCTGCTGGAACAGCTAAGAGTTTCTCTCCACGAAAGCACGCCATCATCCGAGTTTAAAGACAGCGCCGCCAAGTTTCTGAAATATATTGTGTCGGGGCATGTCGAGTTCGCCAATGGATTTGAGCTTTCTATAAAAAACTCGGCCATTGAATTATTCACGGCGATTGAAGCTTGTTTTCCCGATGAAACTCGAATTTCGCGTATTAAAGAAAACTTGATACTTGCATCCTCTCTTCAGGAGACGGTTGAGCAGGTTGAGAAAATCATTCCGCTATTTCTCGATATGGGTTTACAGCAGTCGGCATCCTCGTCGGGTCTGGAGTCTTCTATTGCGCCAGAGTTGTCTCAGGGTGAGCTTTCGTTGGCCCATGTGCTGGATGTTGTCGGTACGGCGCTGGGTAAATTGCTCGATCAACTCAAGTCGCTGGAACCAGAAGATGGGCGGGTTCAAACGGTCAGAAATGACCTCGCTCGTATCGCTAGCATGGATGAGCTTGAGGCGGTTCTCGGTGAAGCTTTAAGCCTTATTGTTGATGTCGCCCGACAAGTCGGCGAAGAAAGGGAGTATACCGAGCAATTTCTATCGCAGTTAAGGCTCCACCTGAAAAGCCTCGAAGAGGGGATAAGCGATTCGATTGATATTGATGCTTCATTGGAAAGCGTCGATAAGATTCAGGCAGAAGTGGGTGGTGAGGTTTCGGGTATTGAGGCTGCCGTTAATGAAAATAATGACCTGGATTTACTCAAGAAAATTATTCGTACCCGTACTGAGCGATTGACCGCTAAAGTGGCGGATTATGTCGAGACTGAAAAGAAGCAGCTCGAAGAAGCGAAAGATAAAATAGATGCGCTGACTCGCCAGACACAAACAATGAATGCAGAAGTAGAAGGCCTACGTCATCAGCTAATGGAAAAACAGCAAGTGCTGGCGCTGGATCCCCTTACGGGTATCGCTAACCGAGGTGGTTTTGATAAGCGTATGGAGGAGGAGTTAGCGCGTAGTCAGCGCATAGGCTTTCCGCTATCGCTATTGCTGATCGATATCGATAAATTCAAATTTGTTAACGATACTTTTGGGCATAAAGCAGGTGACAGGGTGTTGCAAACTATCGCCAAACTTATGTCGGGCCGGGTGCGAGATACTGATTTTATTGCTCGCTACGGTGGCGATGAGTTTGTTCTTTTGCTGCCAGGCACCCCGGCAAAAGATGCCGAAGTCGTCGCTCAGGGTTTTTGTGATGCGGTGAAGCGCTGTGGTTTTCACAGTCGAGGGCAGTCGGTAAAGGTCTCTCTCTCTATCGGTATAGCTGAGCTTAAGAAGGACGAGGCCAGTGAGGCGCTTTTTGAAAGAGCCGATGCTGCCATGTATGAAGTCAAGGATAAGGGCCGGGACGGATGCGCCATAGCCAAATAGCCAGACTTGGTTATATTTTTGGTGGCAATGGTTGTTGGTCTTAGGCGTCGCTAGATATCATCGGTGTCGAGCATTCAGTCTTTCGACGGCTGCTGAGTAGCGTTGGATTTCCTGTGTTACCGATAAGTCGAGGTTGGTAAAGCGGCAGCCCAGTTTACTTCTCGAGCTGTGTTCCGTGTCAATTTGTCTTTTTACGTCGGCCTCGACAATGATTGTTTTGTCATCGAGTGTCTTGAAAATACATTGCTCTATCTTATCTCCGGGGCCTATGGGGCTGCCGGCTGGCACGCTAATCAAAGCGCCGGTCGACGAAATGTCGCTAAGTTCTCCTTCGATCACCTGGTTGTCGCTAAGAATCAGGTGAACCTCGGGTGAGGACATCATGCTCACAGAAGTTCGGTAGCTGGCGCGGTGCTGGGTTTGGTAAATAGTCTCAGGTATTGTTGATCGGTAGCGTATCAGCTCATTGTTTTGTTCGTGGCTAACTATGCTGGCAGAGAAATCGACATTAATGCCTTTTAGCCAGCCGCTTGCCCGATAGTTTTTCTTTTCAAGCAGCGCGGAGTGAGCGACGCTATCAGCGAGTTCATCCAGCTCAATCCAGTTATTTTTTGTATCGATCGCCAGGATAATACTGGCAAATACACCCTGAACACCTTCTATTGAGACCCTCAACTGACTGCGGCTTTCCAGGAGTGATTTGAGGATTAAAAGCTTATGGCCCCTTATTTTGATGCCGTCCCCGTGCATTTTGGGGAGATCGGTATTTACAGTTTCTGATTCTTCTAAAGGCATGTGTTTATGACAGCGGGGCGTTGGTGGGCCTTATTTTAGCCTGTTGGCAGTCGGTTTGCAGGTTTGGATTAAGGCCAGAATGTACTCGAATGAAGGGCCTCGGTGCTAGTTCTGCATGGCGGCTTAGGCTTTGCCCAGCGGGCTGGATCGAGACTGTCCGGCAGTGATGCCATTTGCGCTGTAGGTCTGTCCTGTTTCTATGCTGCCCTTGCGCAGTACTTGTAGCGCCTGATCGGTGACCAGTTTGTTTTTTCTGATCATTGTGCCGACTAGCAGGTTTTCCTCTTTACAGCGCAGGCTGGCATCGCAAAGAGCCTGCCAACTGTCGGTGAGTTGCTGGTCGGCGTGTGTGGCCAGTAGAGCTTCTATACCGGTCGCACCGGGAGCGGCCCCCAGTTTTGCTAGAACGTTATCCCGTTGCGGGTCTATGGCTTGCAATGCCTGAGCGACGCCCAGCTTCTTTTCGATGACAGTTTCGAGGATTGTAATATCTTGCTGGGATAGCGCTGCTCTCTCCTCGCTGAGTACGTCGAGAAGCTCGAGAGTGAGGGAGGTGGTTTTGTCCAACAGGCTAATAAGGTCTTTCACGAGTTGATACCGGCTTGATTGATTGAGCTTGCAGGAGTGCGTGTGAGGGCGTAAGTGGAACTCACTCTAGCCTACTGTCTAATATAATAGACTAAGCTAAATCCTGCTCAAATTTAATCAGCTTCTCGGCGATGCGGTCAGTGTTGATCGTATAGGAGCCGTCGCTCAAGGCCTGCTTTATGCTCTCGACCTTTTCGGCATCAAAGCTCGGCATTTCGGCGAGGGTCTTTTCGATTTGCAGGAGTTTGAAGGCAGAGTCAGTGACGGTAACGGTGCTCGACTCGCTCGTCTGTTGCTGAGTGCTAGCTTTTTCGGGGGCGACACTGTGACTGGCATCAGCTTTTTTACCGGTATTGGTGCTGAGCCCTGCAGTATTTGCTGGTCGTATAATTTCCATTGTGTCTGTCCTTCCCGTTTTACAGTGTCTGAACACTGACAATTAGCTTATCGGCATTTTTGTCAGAAACTTTAGTTTATTGGTTAATTTAAAAGTAAATGACCGGTTTTGTTTCAGTCAGCCTGAATCACGCCAGAGGCAAGTATGGTGCCCTCAACTATTTTGCTGGATGATAAATTCTGCACGCGAATTCTGTCGCCCACTGCGCCTCCCGCTAAAGCGATAGCCGAGGCGCGAACCCGCAGGCCGCCCTGGCCTGCCTGTAGGTCAACGTGCTGGCCTTTCTGGATGATATGGGGTTCCGTTAATACGGCGCTGGTAAAGAGGGCTTTGTTGCCCAGGTTCTTTTTCAAGGCCTTGCCGACGACCTGGTCGGGATTGCTTAAATAGGCGGTGTTGAGCTGGCTGGTATTTTTAGATTGCAGGCTAATATCCCCGGCAGTGACGATATGCCCTCGCCGTAGAGGGCCGTTGGTAACCAGTACCTGGGTGATTGTTGTGACGTTTGCGGGGACATAAAGTGTCCAGGGTTTGGGGCCCTGACAGCGTACGCCGACCGTTGTTTTGCCCTGCACTTTGGCGCCAGAGGGTAGAAAAGTGTCGAGCCCGGTGCCGCAGGCAGGCAGGGTTAATCGATTATCAATATTACCAATGCTGACCGTGGTGTTGGCTCGGCCCTCAATGTCGCTATGCGTGCTCAGGAATGTTTGGGCTGCGGCTTTAATCGTGTCAATTGACTGAAACTTGTCATCTTTTGCCTGGGCGAGGGGCGCGCTGATAAGTAGTGCGCTGAACAATGTAAAAGCCATGGCCGCTATTGCTAGCAGCGGGGCTGGCGCGTGATGTCCACACGGAGCGCTGGGAAGAAGAGTCAATTTATTGGCGTCTTTTTGTCTGATAATCATCGTTAATTAGGGTTTGCGGCCTTTAGTGTTCCTTTTACTTAGTAATAAGCAATATTTGGGCCGCTTGTATCTTTTCCGCCCGGGGAGGCCCCCGTTTTAAAAATACCGTAAGCGGCATTGGCTTTGCCGTTAACCGGCAGGCTGTTGCCGCTGGGCCGTTGTTTTACGCCTGTTTGTTTTGCAAGTGATTGAAATATATGGCTTAAATATTTTGGCACAGGGGTTGCAATGTCTCGGGTGTAGCAGTCTTAGATGATAAATAGGAAAAGCATATGTCCGCTCAAATTGGTTCCATACTCGGCAAGCAAGCTCAGGGCCTCTTTTTTCATGCCCAAAGAGCAGAGCTGCTGGCGGCCAATATTGCCAATGCTGAGACGCCCGGCTATCGGGCCAGGGATGTTGATTTTCGTTCCGCACTTCGCGCTGCTGGTGCGGAGCGCCTTGAGCAAAGCCACTCTCAGCACATGCAGGCAAATAGTCGTTTTAACACCAGTGTTTTTTACCGCAAGCCGGCTCAGGCATCTATTAATGGCAACACCGTTGATATGCCGATGGAGCAAACGGCCTACGCAGAAAATGCCCTGCGCTATCAAGTTAACCTGCGTTTTCTTGATGGCAAGATTAAAAGCATGATGCTGGCTTTAAGAGGAGATTAAGCGATGAGTTTAGAGGGTGTAATGCGCGTTTCGGGTTCTGCTCTGGCAGCACATACCGTGTGGCTTGACACTGTTGCCAGTAATTTGGCGAATTCAGAAGTGATTAGCGGTAATGCGGGTGATGTCTACCGGTCTCGCCAACCCATATTCTCCACCATGATGGCGCCCTTTGGTGATCGTAAAGGTGCTGTTGGTGTCACCGTGGAGGATGTCGTTGAAATGGGGCCTCCCGGTAGAAAAGAGTATGCGCCAAGCCACACTCTCGCTGATGGCGATGGCTATATTTACCACAGCAACGTCAATACTGTTCAGGAAATGGCCAATATGATCGCCGCTTCTCGAGCCTATCAAAACAGTGTTGAAGCGATGAATACGGCAAAACAATTATTGGTTCAGACCTTGAGTCTGGGTCGTTAAGGAGAAGGTCGATGCAATCTGAGTTAGCAACTATTTTAGGTGTCGAGCAAACGGGTGGTTTGGGCTCGGCCATAAAGAAAAAAGAAGAGCTGGGCCAGGAAGAGTTTATGCGCCTGTTGGTGGCTCAGCTCAATAACCAGGACCCCACCAAACCGATGGATAACGCCGAGTTCTTGACGCAAATCGCGCAGTTTAGCACGGTGGATGGTATTCAGAATATGGAGACTTCGCTCTCGAATATGGGTGAGTCAATGGTCTCCACCCGGGTTATTCAAGCCTCATCTCTGGTGGGTCGCGATGTCATTAGCGCCTCCAACCAGGCGGCGTTTGCGCCGGGTGAAGAGATTGAAGGTGTTGTCGCCATACCCACCAGTGCGTCGGCTGTTCAGGTACATGTGTCGGATAGTAGTGGACAGCTGGTCAAGGTTCTTGATATCGGGAACGTTGAGGCGGGTATTCACAAGTTTTCCTGGGATGGTTTGCTTGATGATGGGGCCTCCATTTCTGCAGGGAATTATCAAGTGACGGCCAGCGGCCTGATCGATGGGGCCGTGGAGGCTTTACCCGCTTTTGTCTCGGCCCGTGTTACCAGCGTTTCGATTGGCGCTGGTGGGGCGGAAATTAGTTTGAATTTGGATGGTGGGGAGTCGGTGTCTTATACCGATGTTCTTCAGTACTTATAAAGGTTAAGAGGACTTAGTCATGGGATTTGAAACAGCAGTATCAGGTATTCGAGCGGCTTCATCACAGCTCGGCATTATTGGTAACAACATCGCCAACAGCTCGACTTCCGGTTTTAAACAGTCTCGTGGTGAGTTTGCCGATGTGTTTGCCGCCAGTGCACTGGGTGTGGCCTCCAACTCCATCGGTCGTGGTGTCCAGCTAACCGCGATTGCCCAGCAGTTCACCCAGGGCAATATCAGCTTTACCGATAGCTCGCTGGATTTGGCCATTAGCGGCACCGGCTTTTTTATGCTCGACGATGGTGGTACTACCCGCTTTACCCGTTCGGGTGCCTTTGCCGTGGATTCCGAAGGTTTTGTGACCAATAACGAAGGCTTACGCCTGCAGGCCTTTACCGCCGATGCGGCGGGGCAAATCACCGGTCTGATCGACGATGTGCGTTTGACCACCTCTCAAATTGAGCCGATTTCCACCTCCGAGATTGATATTACCGCCAACCTTGACTCTCGAGAAGCGGCTCCTTTGTTGGCCTTTAGTGCCGGCGTCCCCAGTGGCTTTGATGCCTTTGGCGCGCCGCCAACGGCGCCCAGTGCCGATATGTTTAACGGCTCCACTTCGTTGACGATTTACGACAGTCTGGGTAACCCCCATGCGCTGACCACCTATTTTGTCAAAACGGCAGTGCCCAATGTTTGGGACGCTCACGTTACCATCGATGGTGTTACTCCCGGTGGGGTAGTGGCACCACAGGCTTTGACCTTTGACAGCACCGGACAGTTTCCAGCCGCTTCTCTGCCAATCCAGGTGGCTGTGGCGAACTGGGATCCGGTGGACAGCAGCGGTAACCCAACGGGTGCAAGTACGCCGCAGACGTTTGCCGTAGATTTGTCCACAACCACCCAATTTGGTAGTGACTTTGGGGTGAGCTTTATCGCCCAGAACGGTTTCTCCTCGGGTCAGTTGCGGGGTGTTGAAATCTCCGATACCGGAATTATTTTTGCCCGATATACCAATGGTCAGTCTTTTGCCCTTGGCCAGGTGGCGCTAGCCAACTTTGCCAACCAGCAGGGCTTGCAGCCATTGGGTAGCACCGCCTGGTCGGAAACCTTTGCCTCGGGTGTGGCCACCATCAGTGAGCCGGGTACGGCGGGTCTTGGTTTGACTCAGTCCGGTGCGCTGGAGGACTCCAACGTCGATATCACCCAGCAATTGGTGAACATGATTACCGCCCAGCGCAACTTCCAGGCGAATGCTCAGGTGATTCAAACGGAAGATGCCGTTACACAAACCGTTATCAACTTACGTTAAGCCGCACTGTAGATGAGAAAGGGCTGAATAGTTATGGGTAATTACCTCTATACATCAATGGTCAGTGCTAGCGAGATTATGCGCGGTATGGCCGATGTTACACACAACCTGGCCAATGCCAGCACCACCGGCTTTCGTGCTGATCTGTCAATGTTTCAATCTTTGACAATTCCCGGTGCTGTTAATGGTGGCGGTGCGCCGAAGTTTGTACGTGCTGGTGTCGATACGAGTTTTGGTGCTCTGCAAAACACCGGTAATGACCTTGATGTTGCTGTTAGTGGTGATGGCTGGATAGCGGTACAGGCCGGCAATGGCGAAGCTTATACCCGCCGTGGTGACCTGCGACACCATTCCCTCGGCCAGCTTAGTAATGGCGCGGGTCAGCTGATTATTGGCGATGGTGGGACTATCGCCATACCGCCGCATACCAAGATGGAGATCGCCGCTGATGGCTCTATCTCCATTCAGCCCCTCGGGCAGGGCCCGGACACCATTGCCGTGGTGGGTCGTATCAAGCTGGTCTCCCTCGATAGTGACGCCTTATATAAAGGCAAAGATGGTCTGCTGCGCTTAAAAGGTGGCGCCACGGCTGAAGAGGACGCCAATATTTCGCTGGTATCGGGTGCTCTGGAAGCCAGCAACGTCAACACCATTTCTACCATGGTGAAGATGATAGAGCTGCAAAGAAGTTATGAAACTCAGATCAAAATGATGAAAACCGCTGCCGATAATGATCGCGCTTCGGCTGAATTAATGAAAATGAATTGAGTGTTTGACGCGCGATAGCACATCAAATGAAGACGGTTTTGGGGAATTAAAATGCAAGAATCACTGTGGATAGCAAAGACCGGGTTGGACGCACAGCAAACCCGTATGGCGACCATCTCAAACAACCTGGCCAACGTTAGTACGGCGGGTTACAAGCGGGGTCGGGCCGTATTTGAAGACCTGCTCTATCAAAACCTTCGTCAGGTGGGCGCACAGACATCTCAAGACACAGAATCGCCCTCTGGCTTAATGCAGGGTACGGGTGTTCGTGTCGTCGCCACCGAGAAGCTCTTTACCCAGGGCAACCTCGAGACCACAGAAAGTGCCCTGGACGTAGCGATTGAGGGTAAGGGGTTTATTCAGGTCTTAATGCCTGACGGTACTATTTCTTATACCCGTGATGGTTCGATGGCTCTCGATTCTGACGGGCAGTTGGTCACCTCCAACGGTTATCCAATCGAGCCCTCCATTACCATCCCTCAGGATTCTCAATCGATCACCATTGGCACCGACGGCATCATTTCGGTGCTGGCGCCCGGTGATACGGAGCCCTCCCAGGTGGGCACTTTACAGCTGGCCGACTTCGTCAACCCCGCTGGCCTGCAAGCCATTGGCAAGAACCTTTATTTAGAATCCGGTTCCAGCGGTAATCCGCAGACCGGCAACCCGGGCCTCAATGGTTTGGGCTCGATTATGCAAGGCTATGTCGAGAGTTCGAATGTCAATGTGGTGGAGGAGCTGGTGTCGATGATCGAAACCCAGCGTGCCTACGAAATGAACTCCAAGGCCATCTCCACCACCGACCAAATGCTCCAGTACATCAGTAACAACCTGTAAACCAGGCTTGAATAGGAACGGGACATCGCTATGAAAACGGTAATGCTAAAAAAGCCCCTTCGCCTTCTTTCTTCGTTCGGTGCGGTAACTTTATTGAGCGCCTGTATGGTGACACCGCAACCCGATGCACCGGGTTACGAGCCGGTAGCGCCAGTCGCGATGGTGAGGCCAGAGCAAAATACCGGCGGCCTTTATCAGGCGGGTTACGACCTTGTACTGTTTGAAGACCTACGTGCTAGCCGGGTCGGTGACATCATTCAGGTTTTGCTGGTTGAGCAAATGGATGCCGCGAAAACCAGTAAAACGGAGCTCGATAAAGAGAGTAAAACGGGTTTGCCAACTCCAACCCTGTTTGGCCACATTCTCGATGATCTCGGTATTAGTATTGACTCAAACTCTGAGTTTGAGGGCGAAGGTAAAAGTAATCAGAGCAACCACCTGAGCGGCAGTATTGCGGTCACCGTTTCCCAAGTGCTGCCCAACGGTAACCTGGTGGTGCAGGGTGAAAAGTGGATACAGATTAATCAGGGCGGCGAATATGTTCGCCTTAAAGGCATTATTCGACCCTCCGATGTGAGTTCCGACAATACCGTACTTTCAACGCATATCGCCGATGCGAAAATTTCCTACGGTGGTAAAGGTTCTCTGAATGAAGCCAATACCTCTGGCTGGCTGGTTCGCTACTTTATGAGTCCTCTTTGGCCCTTCTAGGTTGGACTTCTTTTTAGCAGGCAGCTTACGGAGCAGGAGTAAACAATGATGATTATCCTTATACAGATGCAAAAAATGATCTTGAGCCTCAAGCGCCTTCGTGCGCCCGGTTTTGTGGCGTTGCTATTGGTCTGCACCGCTTTGCCCGTCGCGGCCGAGCGTCTCAAAGACATGACCTCCATTGCCGGAGTGCGTTCAAACCATCTGGTGGGTTACGGCCTGGTGATTGGTCTCGATGGCAGCGGTGATTCCACCAACTCGGCACCCTTTACTGTGCAGAGTTTAAAAAGCATGCTCGCCAAGTTTGGTGTTGTCGTGCCGCCGGATGTTAACCCCTCCCTGAAAAATGTCGCGGCAGTGATGATCCACGCCGAGTTGCCGCCTTTTGCCAAGCCCGGCCAACGCATTGATATCACCGTGTCCTCCATTGCCAATGCGAAAAGCCTGCGTGGTGGTAGTTTACTGATGGCACCTTTAAAGGGTGTCGATGGCCAGGCCTACGCTATCGCTCAGGGCAATATGGTGGTCGGTGGTTTTGGTGCCGAGGGTGGTGATGGTTCTAGTGTCACCGTCAACATACCCAGTGTTGGCCGCATTCCCAATGGTGCGACCGTTGAAAAAGAAGTGCCCACGGCTTTTTCTCAGGCTGGCCCGATAGTGTTGAATTTGAAACGGCCAGATTTCACCACGGCAATGCGCGTGGCCGAACAAATCAATGCAGTGGTTGGCGATGGTACGGCTCTGCCAATCGATAGCTCGTCAGTACAGGTGCGCTCGCCCGTTAATCAGGGTCAGAAAGTAGCATTCCTGGCCATGTTGCAGGCTATCGAGGTAACACCCGGTGAGGCGCCAGCCCGCGTCATCATCAATGCCCGCACCGGCACTATTGTTATTGACAGTCATGTGCGGGTGATGCCGGTCGCCGTGTCCCATGGCAGTCTTACCGTTTCTGTTTCTGAATCTTTAGATGTTAGCCAGCCCAGTGCTTTCGCCCGTCGCGGCCGCACGGTGGTAACGCCGAGCTCTGACGTGTCGATCACTCAGGAGAACAACCCTATGTTCCTGATGGGTGGCAAAACAGGCGTCGCGCTAAAAGACGTGGTCAGAGCCGTCAATAACATCGGCGCCGCCCCCGGTGACCTGGTGTCGATTCTTGAAGCCCTGAAACAAGCCGGTGCCCTGCGCGCCGAGCTGATCGTGATATAGGTATTGAGTCATGGCCCTTCAAACACTCGCTAGTCAGCAAGCTCCAGCCCAGCAGATCTACCACAGCTTTTCGGGTTTTGAGCAGATGCGTGCCCAGGCCCGCGATGGCGATAGTGAAGC
>Ga0164315_10003509_pt1 | contig 12175 bp, 13 predicted proteins | sample GuaBasSedimGuay6_FD_113737 | JGI IMG/M metagenome (GOLD analysis project Ga0164315, IMG submission 113737) | Subseafloor sediment microbial communities from Guaymas Basin, Gulf of California, Mexico - Guay6, Core 4569-2, 0-3 cm | ecosystem: Environmental > Aquatic > Marine > Hydrothermal vents... | reverse complement strand
GTCGTTGGAAAACCATCGTGCATCAATTTTCGCTCCCTTGGTGTTTGGAAGGCCGGAACAGACGGATCGTATTCTCGATGCGACCGATGATGCCGCTTGAAGCATAGTCTCCGGCAGACCGAGCCGCATTTCGAATGGCCCTGGACGACGAGCGCCCATGGGCCACCAGGCATGGGCCCTTGATGCCCAGGAGCGGCGCGCCTCCATGCTCGGAATAATCGACCTTTTTTTTCAGGTTGCGGAACGCGCCCTTGGCCATCAAAAGACCGGCGCCGTACACAGCCGACCCGCGAGCCTCTTCCATCAAGAAGGAGACCACCATTTCACCCAGGCCCTCAGAGACCTTGAGGATGATATTTCCTGTGAAACCGTCGGTGACGATGACGTCCACATCGCCGGAGAAAACGTCACGTCCCTCGACGGCGCCCTTGAACCGCACACCGGCCGACGCAAGGCGGCGATACTGTTCGCGCACCTTGGGGCCGCCCTTGCTTTTTTCCTCGCCGACCGACATCAGGCCGACCGACGGATGCTTGACGCCGAGAACGTGCCGGGAATACAGGGAGCCCATCACCGCAAACTGGACCAGGTGCTCCGGTTTACATTCAATATTGGCGCCGACATCCAAAAGAAGCGTTCGACCCTCGACCCTGGGCAAAACCACGGCCAGGGCCGGTCGATCCACACCTTCGATCATCCCGAGGTTGCTCTTGGCGGAAACCCAGGCCGCACCAGTGTTGCCGGCCGTAACCAGCGCCGCCGCCCGGCCATCCCGACCCAGCCGGGCACAGACCGAGAGTGAAGAATCCGGTTTCTCCCGCAACACCGAAAAGGGCGATTCGTCCATTGCGACAACATCGGGAGCGTCCACCAACTCGATGCCACTGGGCAAGGATCGAAGTCGCCCCATCTCCTTGCGAATCCGTTTGACCGGACCGACAAGGATGACATTGATGCCCAGTTCTTCGACCGCCTGGCGAGCTCCGGAGATGATGGCCTGCGGCGCACCGTCTCCACCCATCGCGTCGACAGCAATGGGGCCTGTCGTGGTCACAATCTCACCTCGCCTCACGCAGAGGCCGGGGCAGAGTCCAGGTCCGAAGCAACCCGGTCAAACTCAGTCGAGTTCCTGGACTTCAATCACTGCGCGCCCCTTGTAGTAGCCGCAGTGCGGACATACATGATGGGGCAACTTGGCCTCAAAACACTCCGTGCACAGGCTTGAGCCTGCCGGGGTCAACGCGTGGTGAGCACGACGCTTGTCACGCCGGGTTCGAGAGATCTTTCTCTTTGGATTTGCCATGATCTACTCCGTTCAGGACGGCCGGCTTTGTAACTCGCGAAGCGACTCCCATCGGGGATCCACCTCGGGTTCGCACCGGCAACTTTCTTTTTGATTTTTGTTGGCGCCGCATCGCGCACACAAACCGGAACAATCCGGTTGACACAGAATTCGCATCGGCAGATTGAGCATCACCTGCTCAGCCGCCAGACTCTCAACATCCATCTGGTCCCCGGTGATGAACATGACGTCCAAATCACCCGCACCAAGCTCAATCTCCTCATCAGCAGCATCAAGCGGATGTCTCAATTCAACCGAGAATCGGTCACTGCCCTTCCAGGGAACCGATTCCAGACAACGGTTGCATACCAACAGCCCTTCGGCCTCCATCGATCCTTCGACGAGATAGCCACCGTCCATCGGAAGTACTCGGCCCTCAAGGCTCACGGTCAACGGCCCGGCCACCTGCTCGGAATCCAGCTGGTCGACCAACAACACCACCTTTTCAGCAAAGGTGATCGGCCGTTCATCAGCATTGTTCAGGCAAATCGACACACACGCTCCCCGTTCCGGAAAAGCCCGGACGAACGGGGAGTATAACAGGCATGGCTTCACAGAGCCAGTAGAGTGGGTTAGCTTGGTTCCTGACGGCGGTAAGATGGCCTTGATTTCTGTCTCGAATCCCAATCTGCCCCACGTCCTGACTTGAGGCTATTGACCTTCAAGGGCCCGCAGCACCTTGGCGGCATCTCGGTGTTCAGGTTCCAGGGCCAGCACGGCCTGAAGGTGCTCGATCGCCAGCAATCGACCGGCCTCGTCTGCTGAGGCCTGAGCCAGAGCCAAATGATAGAGCGCGGTGATGTTCTCAGGCTCGAGCTTCAGTGCCTTCTCGAGCGGGCCCACCGCATCACCCCTTTGCTCGGCCACCACCAGGGCCACCCCAAGGTCAGTCAAGGCCTCGGCCGAGAAGGGGTGAAGGCCTACAATCCGGCGAAAGGCCGTGACCGCCGCCTCGGGCCGGCCCGTCCTCAGAAGGGCCCTTCCCAACTCCCGCCGGGCCATCGAAAAGGTCGGACGCAACCCCAGGACGGTTCGTAACTGCCGAATAGCACCCTTGTTATCCCCGAGCTGCCGAAGCAACAGTGCCAGGTTGTAGGCGTGAAACCAGTCGTCCGGGTGGTCTTTGACAGCTTGTGACAGCGTTTTCCTGCCCCTGATAAGGCCCTCTGGCCCCACAAGAGGGGCCCGTTTTCGGAGGTCCTCTTCGATGGCTCGGACCGTCGCCTCATGACCCAACTGCTCGGTAAACGGCGCCCTCTTCATGCGTTCCAAAAGCTCGGAACCCAAACGCACCGTCGACCACCCTGTCAGGGCGAGGCGATGGGCGATCACACTATCATCGGGGAGTTCCTGGGCCGAATGATCTCCGAACGAAACCGATGACCGGCCGCCGGCCAGGGCGCGAATGATCTCTCGAGCAACGACTGACGTTCCTTCGAAGGTCAGATGAACGTGTTCATAGAAAAACCTGCGGCCCGGCACCCCATCCACGGCGGCACCTTCCATCGCTTTTTCTACATCGGCCAGTACAACGCTCGTGTCATCAGCCTGTTCAAAAACTTCCCGGATAATCCGGTTGATGGAGGAATCCGCTCGGAATCGTAGTGTGTCCAGGTCTCGACTGAGTCTGAAGGCCATCAATGCCTCGGGCTGACGGCCGGCAGCCAACAATATCCTCCCCCGGACGAACTCGATGTCGGCCGATGGGTTGCTTATCCCGCCAAACTCCCCAAGTAAACGCAGAGCGCGATCGGTTTCCCCTGTGAGGGCTGCCCTCATCGCTTCGCCGATCAACCGGTCCCGGGCCTCAGGCTGAGCGCCAGACAGAGCTGTCCGGCCTCCGGAACCGAAAGGTGGGCTATCCGCCAGGTTGACACCGACGGTACACAAGACCACCGGAACTCCGGCATCCTCCGCCAGATCCAAAATGGCCGACAGGTTGCCGGCAAAACGTTCCTGGACCTTTCCGAGGACAGGATCGGACGGGGCCAGCTCAAGCCCGAGAAAGGCCTCCATGCCCTGCCACTGTTCCATTTTTCCTCGACGAAGGTCAGCGTTGTCGGCCAGACGAGCAACGGCCTGTCCCAGGCGGAATCGCAGCATTCCTCGGCGGATTGCAGAGGCCATTCGCCCGGTTCGGCCCCCGGCAGCCGGCCCAAAAGGGCCGACGACCTCGTTGTTGCCCGCATACACGACCAGAAGATCCGGCTCAAGTTCCACAACATCAGCCGCCACCATTCGAATGACCGTCGAATCAACCGCGGTGATAGCGGTATTGACGATCTCGAAATCAGAATCCGGCCACGCTGCCGGGAGCAGAACCTCAAGGAACCTGGCCATTGAGAAAGAGGGGTCCGGATCACCCTGGGCGGCAGAACCTCCGAGTACAAAGACGCGGGTCACGCCCTCCGGCTTGGGATTTTCGAGTGCAAACGGCGTCGCCGGCCTGGCCCGGCGTGGACCGAAGATAGGCCAAGTGAAATAGGGGTTGTCGACTGCGAGGACCCGTCCACCAACACGGCTCGGAACCCAGAATGCCGACGGGTGCCCCACCCCGGCAAGGCGCAGGCCTCCCTCCACCACTGCCACGAGGATCAGGACCGGGGCAACCAGAGCGAAGAGGCGGAAAAACCAACGTCGTGTCATCCCAGGAGTGTACCTGTGCCGGGAGTGGGCGCTTCGCGCACGGGGAATGATTGGTGTTTTAACCCGGCGGAGCCGGAACCAAGAGGAAACGGTACGCCTAAACCCCGAGCCCGAGCCCGTTACCGTTATCGTTCCCGATATGTGTTTGTCACTGCCCGGCGATCCCGGACCCAAGCAACCTCTCCTGTGCGCCTCTTATGGCCGAGGCCGAACCCGAGAAGAGTCGGTAACGGGCACGGTAACGGGCTACCCCCACCGTGTGCAATCACCGGCGAAATCCCGACCTGAAACCCTTTATTCGGCGTCGGCTCGGTTTCTGCCGCGAATTTTCGCTTTGTTCGTGGATGAGTTCCTAAAGGTTCATCACAAAATCGACATCGGGATCAAGGTCCGGTTTGTGGCTGGCAGGGCTCAACCAGGTCAGAGCCAACAATACCGTGAAGGACGCAGCAAGAGACACGGCCGCCGGAAGCACTCCCATCTTCAAGGGTGCTGAAGGAAGCCATTCCCAAATCGTCTGTTTCGACAAGAACTCCAGACCCAGATTGACGACCATACCCGTCGCGATCGAGGCCGTTGCGGCGGTCGCCCCTACCCGACTCCAATTCAATCCGATGGCGACCGCCGGGGCCAATGCTGCCGCGAAAGTCCCAAAGGCAAAAGTCCCGATCAGGGCGATCAGATCTTTGTAAAAATACGCGAAGACCGCCGAAAAAACGGCGAGACCGACCACCGCAATCCTGCCCCACAGCAACTCATCGCGGACTTGCCGGCCCAAAGCCTTCGGAAGATCCCTGACAATGGCCGCGGACCCTATGTTGAGGAAAGAGTCTGCGGTCGACATGATGGCCGCCAGAACCCCGGCGAATACCAAGCCTGCCAGGATGCCGGGCGTAAACTCCAACAAGAACTGAGGCGCCGCGCGATCGGGGTTGGCCAACGCGGCCATACGTCCCTGCGCCACAAGCGCCGGGACCGCCAATCCGATGCCGAGCCAGATCAGTACACACGCCGATTGTGTCAATCCGATCACCAGGGGCATCCACTTGAGGGTGCGAGGATCTTTGAGCATGAAGAACTTGTGAAGCATGTGCGGCTGTCCCAAGAGGCCCACCGCAAAGACAAAGAAAAAGCCTACGGCCGTCATCACCGGCAAGGTCCCGAAGGGATCGAGGTGGTTCGGGCCGAATGCTTCCGAGGAGATAATCGACCGTGACATCGCCTCGAGACCACCCCCAGATCGAAGGGCATAAAAAAAGATCAACACTGCTGCGACGACCATCAACAGACCCTGAAACACATCGGTGTAAACCCCGGCCACCATGCCTCCGGCGGTTGCGTAGAACACAACGACGACCGAGCCAAGGATCATCGCCGCAGGCAGACTCAACTCACCGAGCAGTGCCCTGGTACCGAACACCATCTCGATCAAGATTCCCAGAGCCTGGAGTTGGGCTCCAAGATAGCCGATCGTGCCGATGATGACGGCCACAGCCGCAAGGCCGGAGGCACGTCGGCTTCGATAACGGCAGAGGATGATATCCGGCACCGTGTAGATCTCTTTCAGCCCTGCCAACAGCCTGAGCCTCTTGCCGACGACCCAACACAAGAGCCCTGAGGTGAAGCCGACGGGGATACAGATAAACAAAGAAGCGACTCCGACGCTATACATCAGGCCCGGGCCGCCCATGAATACGAACCCGCTGAATGCCGCCGACATCGTCGCAAAGGCTGTGACGATCCACCCGATATTCTGGCCGGCGATAAAGAAGTCCTTGGCAGAGTTCGTCCGCCCCGCTGCCCAGATACCGACCGCCGTCACCAAGGCCAGATAGATAACAGCCGACCCCACTACGATGGGGTTCACCGGGGATATCATTCTTTGTTATCCCCATCACTCCCGCTACGCCGAGCGTTGAAACGGCGGAGGTCCTCTTCAGGCAGTTCCCAGCGATCAAAGGTCAATCCGTAGGCCAGAGCCACCAAAAGCAAAGGGCCCAACCACAGGCCGTAGATCTGAATCGACGCTGCAACCGGGAAAGCGCCGAACCACGGACCCTCCAACACCTGGCCCCGCAGAACGAGCATGGTGACTCCACCGACCTCAAGGATGATGATCAGGCCCGCCAAAGGCACCTTCAACGGACCCAGCCCATGCCTCGCCACGGCAAGGGTGATCAGGGCGGCCGGAAACGCCATCACCAGAAGAATAAAACACAGCTCAGCGATGAACCCCGAAGACCAACTGCAGATCAACATCGCGGGTGATGCCAACCCCAGAAACAACAGTGCCGATCGACGAGCCATTGGGGGATGCTATCACTGTGCCAGTCAACGGCCGCGCAAGATTGAGCGTCGGCTACTCCCTGGGCGAAATGAAGAAATCAATCCGAAACTGGAAACTAGAAACTGGAAACTAGGAATCGACGCCAAGCCAAAGGCTCGGACCCGCGAAGCGGGTGGCGTGGGCTGGGAAATCGACTCCAGGTCCTTGCTTTTGTCGATAATGACCGTTGGGACCTTGTCCTGCACATCGATCTGCCGTGAGAATAGGCCCAATATCAGAGCCAGAAAGAAGCTCATCGTGCAGATCTCCGTGAGGCCACCTTGATCCACACCCTACCCATGACTATTTCGCAGCCTGTATTTCCAGTTTCCAGTTTCGAGTTTCCAGTTTCCTGTCGTTTCCCCTCACACCAACGGCACAGAAACCGGTCTGGTCGACGTCGACCACTCGGTGAGCACACTGAAGACCCCAACCCCAAGGGCGACGATCGAAACCAGGCCCCAGAGTGCGCCTCCAAGGCCAGGCAGGAGCCGGATCAACAGCAGAATCGACACTCCAACGAATACACTGAGACCGATCGGCCATCCTTTGTCGATCCATCGTGCGGTCACAACCCCGCCGACCCACGCCCCGAGGATCGCCAGCCCAAAAGCCTTGAACATCAGGAAGATCAACATCAGCAGTCCGGCCATCGGCACGCCCCACACCGGCCCCAGTCCCAGAACCGCCACCAGGGCCGCAAACAGGGTGATGACCACTACCACTCCAAGAAGGGCCGGCCGCCAGCCGGCTTGCCGTAGATCAGCCACGGCCGAGCGGATCTGCACCGGCCTGATCGAGGCCACCAGGGTGGTGGCAACCAGCCACAATCCCGCAGTGATCAAAAACAGGCCGGGCTTCAGGGTCAAACTGCCTCCCGAGCGCGTGGGGTCAGGGTCCAGGGCTGCAAGGGACGGCAATCCGATAACCCTGCCATCAACTCTCGCCCGTTCGTCCACATGGACCTTTCCCAACACCGCAACTGCATCGCCGTGGATTCTCGCCTCTGGTCCGAGGGTCAGATCCCCGGCCAACACGACGGCATCACCGTCAATCTCGGAATTGACATCAAGATCGGTTGCCAATCGAAAGACATCGGCCCCTGCCTCAGACGAGGCAACGCCGGCAACAAGGAGTGCAACGACCAGTATCGGGGTCAGGAACGACCGGACCACAGAGTTCGCGCAAGAATAAGCCCCAGCACCGAGGGTGGAAAGGCGCAACTGTGACAAGGCAGGCGACTGAGGCATATCCAGAATATTCTAAGGGAGCGTAACGCTGTCAGAGTTGATGATTTTACGCCCGAATGCGGGAATTATTCTTGCGCGAACCCTCAGTACCTGGCGTCTCCACCTCTTCGAAATCAAAACCATCATTCCGACACCGGCCACCACGACCATCACTGCCCCCAGGACCACAGGCCCTGAGATCATTTCGGCCAAACCAATCGCCACGGCGGACAAGGCACCAACAAAATCCATCACCATGCCGGCAAGAGCCGGCCATCCACTGCCGGCCCATGAGGGAAGCGCCGCAGCCATGGAAGCAGCAGGAACCCCACCCAAGACCGTCACCCCCGCGAGAACCAGAACGACAGATGCCGCCACCGGTAAAAGAGCCAGGCGGCGTCTACGAGCCTCCAGGGTCACAACGGCTTTGATCACCCGTTCTTGCAGGGGCAGGTCGGCCGGGGGTGAGGCGGCTTCAAAAATATCGACCAGACGCCCCTCTGTGGTGGCGAACTGCCTGCATTTCTCACACTCTTCCAGATGTTGGTCGACGACGGGATCTTTCAGGTCTCTCGCACCGGAGTGCTCGACCAGGATGTAGCGGACTGTTTCACACTGGTTGTTCACCATGCCTCCCAAGGCGCCGTCACAAGAACGAAGCCAACTCTTTGCGTAATACGCTGTGGGCTCTAAAAAGTTTGTTTTTGACCGTGCCCAGAGGCATACCACCGAGATCGGCGATCTCTTGATAACTCAAACCCCCAAAATGGCGAAGCAGTACCAGCTCCCGGTACTCTGGACGAAGTGCTTCGATCGCCTCACGGAGGGCGCCGGAAAGTTCTGAGTTTCTCAAATGCCCCAATGGATCCTTCGCGTGGTCTACCAGGACGACCTCAATCTCGGCGCCTTCCCGATCTTCACGAATAATGGGAACCGTCTTCAAGCGTCGGCGACGAAGGTGGTCGATGCCCAGGTTGTGGCCGATCCGAAAGAGCCAGGTCGAAAAACGGTACGTCGGGTCATAACGTTCAAGAGCCGACCACGCTCGAATAAAGGCCTCTTGGGTCAGCTCCTTGGCGAGTTCGACATCACCGACAAGTTGCGAGAGGAACGCAGTCAACCGGCGCTGGTATCGCTTCACCAGGCGCTCAAACGCCTCCTCATTGGAATCGAGGGCCAGCTCGACGAGGCGCTCATCCGTGGTCTTCGGATCGATCTTCGACACCAGCGTATCCTAGTGCAGTGCGTCCAAGATTCCTACCGTCTCCCTCCCGGTCGGAAACCGACAGCATGGCGTATCATGCGGCGGGAGATTTTTTGAAGAGACTGATTCCGCTATTGATCGTTTGCTCGTGGTCGTTCGCCTGTCAGGACAGCGGCAATACGGGCGGTCGCCCCACGCCGGGACCCTCTGCGACAAAAAGAGCACCGGCCCAATCAGCTGCCACCGACCACGACGACCTTGAACGACTGCGCGCCCTGGGATATCTCGACTACAGCGAAGAGATTCCCCAAGCACCAGGCGCCGGGACTCAGTTCCTTGACCAGCAACGCGCCTTCCCCGGTTCGACCCTGGTGATCTATGGCGGAACCTGTTCAGCGGAGCTCATCACCCTGGAAGGACAAGTTCTCAACTCATGGTCAATGGGCAGTTGTCGGCGGTGGGACCAAGCCGTACTGGGCTCGGACGGCAGTCTTCTGGTGGTGGGCTCCAGGTCCGATACCAATCGCCCGGTCAGTGAGCAGATGGAATCAAGCTTCCTGATCAAACTCTCCTGGTCGAATGAGGTCCTCTGGCAACGCAAGCTCCCCGCCCACCACGACGTCGAAATTCTGCCGGAAGGGGATATGCTCACCCTGCTGCTCAAACGCCGGATGGTCGAAGCCGTTGACCCTGAGGCCGAGGTTTGGGACAACCCCATCGGCCACCTCGACAGCGAAGGGCAGCTGATCGAAGAAATCTCCCTCTACGACATTCTGGCCGCCCCCTCGAGCGGCTTCCCCCTGAGGATCACCGGGCGTGGCTCGGCCCAGGGCGAACGCTGGATCGACCTCTTGCACTGCAACGAGATCGAGGTAGTCGGCCACACCGAAATGGCCGCGAGGCACCCGATCTACTCCGACGACCACCTGCTGATCACCTCGCGCTCCCAAGACATGGTGATGGTGGTCAACTGGCGGACCCGTGAGCTCATCTGGCATTGGGGGCAAGGCCAACTGTCAGGCCCCCACGGCGCCACCGTGCTCACCAACGGAAACCTGCTGATCTTCGACAATGGCCTCGAACAACGCTGGTCCCGGGTCATCGAACTCGACCCGGTCAACGAGAGGATCGTCAACGAACTCGGTCCACCAAACCGGAGTGAGTTCTTCTCTCGGGTGATGGGCGCCGCTCAAGGTCTACCAAACGGCAACGTGCTGATCACCAACTCAGCCGGCGGCCAGGGCCTCGAACTGACCGCGACGGGTTTGCCCGCGTGGGTCTTTATGGGCACCCATCGAACCGACGACGGTTACCGGATCAAGATTCCCAGAATGACCCGCATCTCCACCGCCAAGACCAAAGCCCTCCTCGACCACATGCAGCGGCGCTGAACGGTCCAGCCCGCGCTACTGTCCTGCGGGCGCCTCGAGGTAGGTCAGATACTCCTGAGCCTCAGCTGCCTGGGGCAGATCCGGCGCCAACTCAATGAACTTCTTGAAGTCCACCTTGGCCGCGTCCGGCTCGAGACTGAGGTTGATCAAACCACGGAAATAGTATGCCAGTGGCACGTCGGGATGGTCTCTGATCGTACGATCGAGGAAATTCTTCGCCTGCTCCATCTCACCCTTGTTGTAGTGGGCCATGCCAAGATTCATCGTCGTATTGGCATGAATGACCTCGTCTGCAGGAATCTTGGCGAGCAGGGCCTCCGCTCCCTCCATGTTCCCCTCGGCTGCATAGATGGCGGCCATGGTCTTGAGGCTTGAAATGTGTTCGGGATTGATCGCAAGGCTCTGCTGGAGAATTTCCTTGGCCTTGGTCATGTCACCTTCGCCCATGTAGGTGCTCGCCAACACGGCCAGCACCACCGGATGGTCCTGCTGATCAAGTTCATCAATCGCGGCGAGATACTCGGCTCGGGCGCCTTCGAGGTCACCCTTTGCCGCCAACTCCTTGGCCGCGTCCAGCCGGTCCTGGGCCTTGAACTGCTTTTGTGCGCGTAAGACCTCTTCGGCAAGGGGCTCCAACTTGACTTCCAAATTCTCCGGCGCGGAGTGGCTGTAGATCTCGTAGGGGCCGGTCCAAAGCTTGAAGCCGTCGGCATTGACCTTGACCCACCACGTGCCGCCCTTCAGACCCAGCTTCGAGAACTTGCCCTTTTTGTCGGTCGTCAAGGCCGGCGGTCCGGTATCCCGGTCCAGGATCATCACCAGCTCAACCTTGGCGCCCTTGACCGGGTTGCCCTCGTGATCTGTGACGACACCTTTGGCCCGTCCGGCACCGCTCCAAGCCTGGGCGAACACGTCCTGGGCCCCCATTGTCACCACCAAGGCCGCCACCAAGGCCACAAGTATCAGCGTCTTCTGTTTCATACACACCTCCGAAAATCTCAGGTACTCATCATTTTTGGACTGCGCCGCCGCGATGCGACGTTGCAGGGCCACGATACAATCTTTCTTTCGGCTGTGCAATAAAAAAGGGGCCCCGAAGGGCCCCTTGTTGATTCCAGAAAACTGGAGTTAGAAGTTCAAACCAAAGCCGATGCGCACGCGCCGCGGCTGCTGGTAACGGGTGGTCTGTGCATACCTGGTGTTCGGGGAACCCAGGGACAGCTCACCTTGCTCGTTGACTTCGGTCGAAGCACTCTGGTCGAACATATTGAAGACATCGAGGCGCACGTTCATGTTGGTGTTGCCTAACATGAAGTCGTACTTGATCATGCCATCGATACCCCACATGTCATCCGTGGTGCCCTGCGAGCCACGCGGCAACGCCACACCGTCCGTGAAGAACGAGAAGGCGCCGTACTGTGCGGCAAAAGGATCGGTCGGATGCTCACCGAGTGAGTTCACGGGACGGCCGGAGGTGTAGTAGAAGTTTCCACCGAGCTGCAGGCCACCATCAAAGGCATAGGCCCCGAAGACCTTGAAGTTGTGACGACGGTCCTGCGGAAGGTTACCGTCGGCGTTGTCCATCAGGGCTGCGAAGTCGAAGCTCTGAGTGATTCCGGCATCGTCCTGGCCGATTTCGGAGTTGACATAGCCCTCGTAGTTGCCGTAGAGGTGCGACCAGGTGTAAGAACCCTGGAGCATCCAGTTGTCGGCAAAACGACGCTTGAAGGTGAACTCCATGGCGTAGTACGTACGCACGGCCTCGGGGTAGCCCATCTCTTCGGCAGTCAGGTTGACCTCGTCGAGGGTGCCGTCACCGTCGACATCATAGAAGCCCTCGAAGTCCGAGCCGGGGTTGGCCAGGCGGTATTCGTGGGCACAAGAGCCGAACGTAGGCGAATCAGGATTGAAGCACTCGACTCCGTACACTTCCCACAGACCCTGGTCGATGGTGTAGTCCTCGATGACTTCGTTGAAGTCACGCATCACACCACGAACGCCCCAGGACCAGTTGTCACCGACCATGTGCTCGTAGCC
>Ga0164315_10003508_pt1 | contig 12176 bp, 5 predicted proteins | sample GuaBasSedimGuay6_FD_113737 | JGI IMG/M metagenome (GOLD analysis project Ga0164315, IMG submission 113737) | Subseafloor sediment microbial communities from Guaymas Basin, Gulf of California, Mexico - Guay6, Core 4569-2, 0-3 cm | ecosystem: Environmental > Aquatic > Marine > Hydrothermal vents >... | reverse complement strand
CCCGCCGCACTGACGGTGAAGGCGTTTTCGATGGCCGCTTGCTGAGGCGCGGTCAGGGTGAGGGCGGTGGTAACGGACTTGGTCGCTTCGGTGGCCGTGGGCAGATCAGTCAGATCGAGATCGGTGAAGGTGATGGAACCAGCTTCACTGACGGTGCCTCCTTCCGTAATCGTGCCGGCGACATCGACGGCGGTCACGATCGGTGCATCGTTAGCACCGGTGATATCGATAGTCACGTCCTGGGTATCGGTGCCACCGTTGCCATCGTCGACGGTGATGGTGTATATGACCGTGACGGTTTCGCCGGCGGCGAGGAAGTCGAGGTCGGCGTCGGCGATGGTGTAATCCCAGTCGATGGCGCCGTTGTTGGTGTTTCCACCCGCCGCACTGACGGTGAAGGCGTTTTCGATGGCCGCTTGCTGAGGCGCAGTCAGGGTCAGCGCCGTAGTAACAGACTTGGTCGCTTCGGTGGCCGTGGGCAGATCGGTCAGATCCAGGTCGGTGAAGGTTACCGACCCGGTTTCGCTTACCGTGCCGCCTTCTGTAATGGTGCCGGCGACATCAACCGCAGTCACGATCGGTGCATCGTTACTGCCGGTGATGGTGATGGTCACCGTATCGGTGGCGGTAGCACTCGCGCCATCGGTCGCGGTGAGAGTGAAGGTCAGGGTGATGGTTTCACCGAGCTTGAGGAAGTCCAGGTCGGCGTTATTCGCCGTATAGGTCCAGCCGGTGCTACCCGGAGCGGCGGCGTTACTGATGCTGGCGCTGAAGCCGCCTTGCAGAAGAGTTTTAAGCGCCGGATCAATGGCGCCGCCACTCCACACGGCCTGCGTGGTCAGGGCGCTACTGATGTCGACCAGGTCTGGGGCGTCGATATCGTCGAAGCTGACCGTGCCGCTGGCTGTCAGATTCTGGGCGCTGGCATCGGCATCCTCGACAAAGCCGATGTCCAGGACATCGCCGATGGTCGGAGCGTCGTTGCTGCCAGTGATATTGATGGTGACGTCCTGGGTATCGGTGCCGCCGTTACCGTCATCGACGGTTATGGTGTAGACAACGGTGACGGTCTCGCCCGTGGCGAGGAAGTCGAGGTCGACCTCGGCAATGCTGTAGTCCCAGTCGATGGTGCCGTCATTGGTGTTACCGGCATCGGCGCTGATGGTAAAGGCGTCTTCGATCGCGGTTTGTTGCGCCGGGGTGAGGGTTAACGCGGTGGTTACCGATTGGGTGACTTCGGTAGCGGTTGGCCGATCGCTCAGATCCAGGTCTACGAAAGTGATTGAACCGGAGTCCGAAAGGGTAGTGCCTTCTATAATATCGCCGACAACATCCACGATCGTTATGACGGGACTATCATTGGCGCCGGTGATATCGATGGTGACATCCTGAGTGTCTGTCCCACCATTGCCGTCATCGACGGTTATGGTGAATACGACCGTGACCGTTTCACCGGCGGCGAGGAAGTCGAGATCGGAATCGGCGATGGTGTAATCCCAGTCGATAGTGCCGTTGTTGGTGTTACCGCCGGCAGGGCTGACGCTAAACGCATTTTCGATCGCAGCCTGTTGTCCCGCCGTCAGCGTCAGCACCGTGGTGACGGATTTCGTCGCTTCGGTCGCGGTTGGCCGGTCCGACAGGTCGACATCGGTAAAGGTGATCGCCCCCGCTTCGCTGACGGTACCGCCTTCGGTAATCGCGCCGGCGACATCGACGGCAGTTACGACTGGCGCATCATTACTGCCATTGATGGTGATGGTGACCGTCCCCTCGCTCGTCGCACCTGCACCATTCCCACCTTTTGCTTCATAGGTGAAAATTTCGGCCGCTGTTTCCCCAACCGCAAGTGATTCAAAAGCGCCGTTAGTGTCATACACGAAACTGCCATCGGCGTTCAGTGTCAGCAGGCCGCCCAAACCGAGCGTTAATTCGACGCCAACATCGTTGGTCTTGCCGTTGACCCGGTCGACGATGATTGGGTCGCCTTCCTCGTCGATGTCGTTACGCAGCACGCCGTTGACATCCTGTTCGGCGCCGACGGTGACGAGATTGCCGGTCATCGACGCGTACTGGGCGGAAATCCAGGCATCGGAACGTTTAACGGTAGAGATACGCGCTTCGTCGACCGCGCCATCCATATCCCACTGGTTATCACCGCTGTAGGCGCCTTCGCCGATATCCAGTTGATAGGTCTGATCGCGCATGCCGTCATAGGTGCCGACGGATTTATCGGTGATGATGGTTTCTTTCTGACCGTCGACGTACAGCGCGAGACCGCTGACATTCTTTGAACCGTCGTAGGTGGCGGTGACATGGGTCCAGTTTTTGGTCAGTACGGTATCAGCTCCAATAGCGAGCAGATCACCATCGCTGTCTTCCAGGAAAATGTTCAGCTTGTTTCCCGTGCCTACCCAGAATTCATATTCAAGATCGGTGCCGTTGTCATCCTTTGACATGATGATCGCGCGCGCACCCTCGCCAGCGGCGTAGTCGAGCTTGATCCAGGCGGAGAGCGTGAAAGGCTGCTCCACGCCACCGCTGCCAAAACTGATGCTGCTGTCGTGGTCGATGGTGATCTTGTCGTCCAGCCCGTCGAGATATTGGCCATCACCGATCTGTCCGGCGATCTCGTCATTGTTGACCTGGCTGCCATCGTTGCTACCGGTCGAGTCAGAATGTGTCCCGGCGCTGGTTTCGTCGGTGACCGTTTCATTCAGGTGCAGCACTGCGGCGTAGTTGTTGCTCCACACGTCGGCCGCGTTCTGACCATCGCTGGCCGTTGCGTATCCGTAGTACATGACGATGGAGTCGGTGGCGGAGCTGGCGTCGATTTGCGGAGCCTTCACCCAGTCGTTCGAGGTTCTGGACTCGTCCCAGTTTTCGATTTCGTGCGACAGGGCTGTGCCGTCCTGGTCGTAGAAACGCAGGTCTTCACCGTTGTTCATGGTTTTGCCGTAATCGATACTGCCGCTGTCCAGTTGTATCAACACCGGAAAATCGACCAGGTTCTCGGCTCGCGTCGAATTGTCGAAGCTCAGCGTGCGACGGTACAGGGAATCGGCATCGTCCCACCCGTCGTTTAAGGCCAGCGCGGAATCTTCGTCGACACTGTAGGCGTCATCAACGGCGAAAGTCGCCAGCGTGCCGCGATACGCCTGCTGCAGGTCGGCGCTGATCGCGACGCTGCCTTCAATCTCGCCCGCGTGGAATTCCAGCGACCAGTCGCCGCCCTTGCTTTCGGCGCCGGTGAGATCGTCCGAAGCGGCGACGTCGGTCAGGGTTAACGCGCTGAGCTCATTGATCAGGCTTTGTCCAACCTGGCTTGATGCCAGGTCGCAACCGTATATAAGGAGATCGCCGGAATCGGTGAAGGCGTTTGCCCACAGCGCTATGCTGGCGCTGTTTTGCTGCAGCGTGTCCGCGTTCAGGCTGGTGTTGCCAAGCTGGATACTGCCGTCGTTGCCATGCGAAATGATGTGAACGGCATCGACATCCTGGTACTGCTGCAGCAGCGACGAAATCTGCTCTATACCGTCCTTGTCGCGCTCCAGCACGACCACTTCGAAATCGCGATCGGTGTCGGCGCTGTTTGTCAGGTCATCGACGAACTGCTGATAATTCTCGACCGCGGCATCGACGAAAACGATCTCGCGTGAGCGTTGCTCGGCGGCAGTGATGGCACTCGCACTGTCATCATTCTCCGCTCTGTGCGCATTGAGGTCGCGAAGAATGGGACCGGTCAGGTATTCGGCGCTACTCGGCGCCAAACCCTCGATGCCGCCCGAAAACAGGCGGCGCGGCTCGAGTTCCTCGAGAATTAGCCGTGAGTGCTGCCTTGATTGTTTGATTACTCTGCTCATCCCTGACCTTGTTTATTCCCCGACCGCTGCGGGCGGTAGCGCGCTGTACAGTTCCTTTCCCGGCGCCGGGGCTTCGAAATCGAATTGCGCAATACAATTAACGCCACCTACCAGTCTGTCATCCGGGTTGGGCAGCCTCATGCGCACGGTAAAACTGCCGCTGGCCGGATCGATCAGTTTGTCGACGATGGTGACGGTCGCCTTGAAAACCTGGTTTGCCGGCTGCTCCGGATAGATATCGACGACCATGCCCTTGCGGATCAGGCCGAAGTACTCGGTTGGCGCGATCAATTCGACCTTGAGCGGATTCACCTGCGCGAGTTTCATAATGCTGCGGCCCTCGACCGATTCACCCACCATCGCGTAACGATCGACGACGATGCCGTCGATCGGACTGACTATGGTGCGCAAGGCGAGCTGCGAGCGTTCCATCTCGAGATTAGCGCGCGCCATAATGCGGATTTCACGCGCCTTGGCCAACTCGAGCTGGGCCAGTGCGTACTCGGTTCTGGCCTTGTCTGCTTCGAACTGGGGTACCGAGTTTTTCTCGCGCAGCTGCTGCATGCGCTCGTGATTAAGCTTCTTGAACTGGAGTTGCACCTTGCGATTTTCGATATCGCTGACGTGTTTTACCTGCAGTTCAGCCATCTTGACCCGTGCTTTTTCTATCGAGGCCTCGAGTTTTGCCAATGGTTGCCCGCGGGACACCACGTCGCCGGTATCGACGAGGATTTCCTCAAGCACCGAGATAACCGGGCTGCTCACCTCGACATACATTTCGGGTTTGACCAGGCAATCGAGTTCAGCCGCGGAGACAGGGCCGGCAAACAGGCTGGTCCAGGCAAGCAACAGCCATGAAAAGCGTAAGGCGAACCGCTTCATGCGGCTATCGCGAAGCAATAGCCGGGAACCGGTTTTTTTGGACAACAGCAGATATCGTCCCGGACTAATCATTCAAATCTCCCAGAGAACGCCAGCACGTGTCGCAGGTGTTTATCCTGCTTCATCAGCGCCTTGCGAATTTTGGTTTGTTGCGCCTCGTGCCTACGCTGCGCCAGGCGCAGAATCGGCAGGCACAACCACCCGCTAACCGAATTGCCTTGCCCGCATAGACGGTTTACCAGACTGAGCATAGTGGAGCCTCGGCAGTTTTCTAGTGCTGGGTCCTGCAAAGACAGAATCGACTCGGCGCTGCCGGGGTCACCCTGGCGCGCGCAGCGGCCGAAGAGCTGTCGCTCAAGCCGCTGTGAATCATTGAGGTTGAGCGAGATTACGTGTAATCCGCCGAGGTCTTCGACGCCTGCGCCGAGGGCGATATCGGTACCGCGTCCCGCCATGTTTGTGGCCACGGTGATGGCGCCCATTTTCCCGGCGATCGTGATGATTTCAGCTTCCTGCTGATCTTGCCTCGCATTCAGAACCCGGTGCTTTACTTCGGCATCCTTTAGCCATTCGGAAATCTGTTCAGATTCTTCCACCGAGCAGGTACCGATCAGGATCGGGCGGCCACTACCGCTTAGTTCCCTGACCCGCTTGACCAGTGCTTCTTTCTTCTCATAGACATCGTCGTATATCTTTACCCCGGACATTTTTCGTTTCGAGGGTCGATTGACCGCGACCTCACGCACCTGCAGATCGTAGACCTGGTGTAATTCATCCGCGACCTCGCCAAGCGTGCCCGAGGTTCCACCGAGGCGCAGGTAGCGGCTGAAGAATCGCTGATAGCTGATTCGCGCGATCGGTTCGCGTTGTTCGCTGATCAGGCATCCTTCCTTGGCTTCGATCATTTGTTGCAAACCTTGCTCCCAGGAACGGTCCGGCATCAGGCGCCCCGTCGACTGATCGATGATTTTCACTTTTTCGTCCTGCACCAGGTAGTCGCGGTCGCGCTTGAAAAACAGGTCCGCCGCCAACGCCTGTTTGACCAGCGACTCGCGTTTGCGCTTGTTGAGCCAGAGTTTGGGGAGGTTCGGGACTCGCAGTTCGAGGTTGTCTTCACCGCTGACGGTCAGGTCGACAGATCTGTGCTTTTCGTCGCTGCGATAGTCTTCGTCGACGAGTAGCGACGAAGCCAGGTAGAGCGCATCGCTGTAGGTTTCCGTGGAATCCTCGTTGGGTATCGTGCGCGTGATGATCAGGGGTGTGTCCGCTTCGTCGATGAGGACGCTATCGGCTTCGTCGACAATCGCGAAGCACAATCCGCGCAGCAACAGCTTGCTGCCGAGTCCAGGCTCCAGTTGATTGCGGATCTGGCGATACTGAAGGCGCAGGTCACCGGTGTCCTCACCCATTTCGATGCGATCGCGCAGGTAATCAAAGGCAATCTGTTTGTTGGTGGTGTGTACGATATCGGCCTGGTAGGCTTTCTGGCATTGTTCCGGCGTCATGCCGTCGATGACCCAGTTGGCGCTTAAACCAAGGCGCCGGTACAGGGGTTCCAGGGTTTCGCAGTCGCGCTGCGCGAGGTAGTCGTTCGCGGTAATGACGTGCACCGGAATGCCGGAGAGCGCCGCGCTACAGGACGGCAAGGTCGTCGCCAGGGTCTTGCCCTCGCCAGTCTGCATTTCCGCGAGCATGCCGTTGATCATCAGCCAGCCGCCGTACAACTGCACGTCGTAGTGGCGCTTGCCGAGCGTTCTTGCAGCCGCTTCACGAATGACCGCAAAGCTGTCGATAACCAGTTTTTCCTGCAAACCGCGGTGATGCAATTCCCAGCGGAGCTCCTCGATGATGTCGTCAAAATACGCATCGCTGCAGCCCTGTAACTGCTCGTCATGGCGGTTGACCTTGCGTGCGATAGCTCCTGGACTGGAGCGCTTATTGCCGAGGCGCTTGCGCAGGCGTCCGCCCCAGTGACTGATAACCGCTTCGAGATCATCGAGCGTCTGCTCGGGGCGCTGCGGATAATTGCCGAGGCTGACGCCGGGTTTCATCATTAACTCAGACATTGAACTGCCTCAGGAAAACCTGTCGGAGGCGACGGTACCACTGGCTTGCCAGGGCTTCGCTGCCATGATTGACGCGTACATAGGCGCGCGTACCGAGCGGGATTTCGTGACCCTGGAAATCCGCTTCGAGGTCGACCAGGAACACTTTTTCCTGGGTTTCCATCTGGTTTTCGCTATCCGCGGTGACGATAAACGGACCTCCGCCGGTGGTAGCCAGCGCAGCGCTGGGCAGGCGGTTGGTCGCCTCTGGTGACTGGCGTAGTATCCTGGCGTTGAATTCCCGGTTGGGCTCACTGGCGAAGCGGACCTTGATGTTGGTGACCATCTGGCGTAACTGACCGATATGGTCCTGGCTTACCGCCATGCGAACCGTCGGCTCTTCGTCATCGATGATATAACCCAGCAAGTCGCCCTTACGCAGGAAGCGGCCCGGCAGGTCATCGGCTTCGAGCAAGACCAGTTTTCCTCGCTTGAAGGCATCGACTGACATCGCGTTCGCCTTTTCACGGATAAACTCGAGCTCGGATTCGGCTACCAGCAGCGCTTCCTGGTCAATGCTGGCCTGGAGTAGATTGCTGGAGCGGCTGGCGCGATAACGCGCTTCCAGTTCCTTTACCCTGGCCTGCGCTATTTTCGCCTCGCTCTGCAGGAAGGGGTCGTGTAGCGCCAGTAGCGGCGTTCCGACGATTACCGCCTGGTTGTTCTCGGCCATGAGTGCTTTGACGAAGCCATCGTGCTCTGCACGCAGGCGTACCTCGTCGGGTTGCCAGACTACGCCCTGGCTCATGGTATAAGAAGGTATCGGCATAAAACCGAGGAGCGCAACCAGCGCGAGCGTTAACAGGCTGCTCGAGATCAGCGCGCGGTAACGGTTTTTCCGTAACGCGGGGCTCGCAAACAGGTAGCTGAAAGCCTTGTAGAGCGGCAGCAGGATTTGCAGGGTAACCATCCATGATGCCAACACCAGGCCCATGTAAAAGAACTTCTCGGTTACGACGCTGATGATGAACCACAGAATTCCAAGGCGGTAAGTCAGCGACAGTACGCTGTATACGACGAACCAGGGCGCTTCGCCCGGGCCCGTGGCGGGCGATTCCGCATCGCGCAATCCGAACAGGTAGCGCTTGGCCAGGTACTGCCAGTATTGTGCCGAACGCTGGAACAGGTTGGGGATGCCGACCGCGTCGGCGAGGATGTAGTAGCCATCGTACTTCAGCAATGGATTGCCATTGAAGAACAGCGATGAAATGCCGCCGATCAGAAAAATATTGAATCCAATGCTCTGTACCAGGCCCGGCTGGGCGGAGAGAAACAGCAGCAACCCGAGCGCGGCGAGGAAAGATTCCACCATGATGCCGGCGGCACTGACCAGAATACGTTTGTAACGACTGCGAAAATGCGTTGCCGCGGAGACATTGACATAGGGCACCGGAACAAACAGCAGGAAAGTGACCCCCATTTCATGCACTTCGCCGCCTTCAAGCTTGGCGCTGAAGGCGTGCCCGAGTTCGTGGATAAATTTGATCGGCGGGTAGAGCAGGAACAGCAACATCAGGTTGTAGGGCGAGATCGCATTGATGCCGAAGTGATGGTTGATTTGCGGCCAGTTCTGCGCGGCCGCGACGACGGCATAAATCATCAACAGGACCCATGCCAGTGCGACTCGCTTGCTGAAGATCCAGTTAACCTTGCGAAAATGGCGATTGAGGAAATTCTCCGGATCCCACAGCGCAAAGCGCAGTGCGACCGGGTTGGCGAAGCGTTGCTTGAGCTTGTTCGACCTTTGCTGTGACTGACGTTTGAACAATTCCTCGGTATTGGCCTGGGCGTTGATTTTCAACAGGTCGGCTTCGTACAGCCTGGACATCAGCTCAATGATTTCTTCCTGGCCGGGGGCTTGCTCGTCGAGCTTTTCGACGATTTTCTCGTAGATATCCTGCATGCTGCGCTCACCGTCCATCATGCCGATGAACTGGTATGCGGCCGGATTGAAGCGATGGTTGCGACCCGTGGTCGTATTTTCCAGCAGGTACCAGATCCGACCACGATAATCATGACGGTGAATTTCAACCTGGTCATGCAACCTGGGGGTCAGGGTCGCTACGCGGTACCAGTTTCGGCTGTTTAGCTCATCGCTCATCGACGCACTCCGCTAGGGCCACCAGGACCAGGCCCAGAGCCTGAACCAGTCGATGAATTCGTGAGTCCATATCCATACCATGCGTTCGCGACCTGCGTTGATCTTGCCGATACCCTCCATGCCAGGCCGCAGGATACCCGTCGATTCCGGCAACGAGGCCTCGACCCTGAAGAAATTCGCGCCGTCCTCGGCCTTTGCCGCTGAAGTGATTCGTTCGATCCGGATCGGCATACTTTGTTGCGAAAGACTCGACAACGTCAACGAGCCCTGCTGACCCTCCTCTACGTAGGCGATCTCGCTCTCATCGACCTTGAGGATGATGCGATAGTCGTCGAGCGGGGCAATTTTGAACAGGGTTTGGCCACGTTCCACCGGTGAACCCAGCGTCTGGCTCAGGTCACCCTCGATAACGACCCCGTCGAATGGCGCCGTCAGGTGAATGCTTTCGAGCTGTTGTTCGATCAGTTCGATTTCAGCGATGATCTGGTTGATTTGCGCCTTGATCACACGAACCCCGACCAGGTCGCGTGTAGACTGGGCCTCGCGGTATTCGCGCCGCGACTTTTGCAGCCTGCCATTGAGCCTGGCGAGTTCCAGCTTGAGTTCGGAATCATCGAGGCTGGCCATGACTTCACCGCGGCGAATGGTATCGCCGGCACGCACCGCAGACGATAACAGGTAGCCGGAAATCGGTGCCGCCACGACTCGCTGCACCTCGCCTTCGAGTACCGCGTTCGCGGTGATGCGAAATTCGGTTTCGACGAGACTTGCGACGGTAAGCAAGGAGGCCACCGCGGTAAGCAGGAGCTTGGCTTTCAGATACCTGATTCCGAACAACGCGCCCAGGCCGTTGCCAAGACTGCCTGCCGTGCGAGCAAGAATGCCGCGTTCCTGGTCGCGCTTAAGCACCAGGAAAGGGGTCAGCAATGACATAATTTGCTGGCAGATATCGAGGGTTTTTCTGTTCAGCGGTGAAGTTTCGCTACCGATCAGGGTTATGGCGCCAAAAACCTTACCCGAGGATGCCAGCGGAATCGTTACCAGCGTGTCGATGTCATGCTTGCGTTGCAATTTCTGGTGGGCACGCTGGATCAGCTTGCTGTCAGCCTGAGGGTACAGAATCGCGCGATCCTGCTCCACCGCCTCGTCCATGGCGTCGGCGATTCTGCGCACCAGGTTGGAACGCTGGTCGAAATCGGCACTGTTGGACAGGGCGACGACGTTGCAATGATGGCCGTGCATTTCGGCAAAGGCGACGCGCTCGCAATCGAACTCGCTGGTGAGTTCGGCGACCATGCGTATCAAGCCCTGGTGGTAGCCTTGCTGTTCGAAACAACTCGCGAGCACGCCGACGACGCTACCGTAAAACTCGTCGCTCTCGGACTTGTCCTGGTTGGCGAGGCCAAGCCACTTGATGCTGCGCTTGAGCGAGTCGAACACGTCTATGTGCTTTGAAGTTGGCAGGTGTTTCATCTTGATGGAAAGCACACCGGCCAGGTCTGAACTGATGTACACCGGTTTGGCGAAAAAATCGAGCGCCTGTCCGTCGACGGTACGGGCCCTGGCGAGGCAAACTTCACCGCGCTTCTTCAGGGCGTACTTGACCGAGTCGAAAAAATCCCTGGGCTGGTCGAGGCCGTTGGGCCAGCGCGCCAGCAGATGGAGTCCATCGTTGTTCGCATCCGGCACCATGAACACTGCCGAGTCTACATCCGGCAGCAGGCTGCACAGGGTTTCGAGCCACTTTTGCGAAAACCGCTCGCTCATGCCTGAAACCGCCGTTGCTCTGGGGAGTGGAGTAACTGTTTTTTCATAATCGTTTTTTTCACGCGACCCAGCAAAACGCGATGCTACAAGACCGGTTCACGACCAATAAAAATTCAACAAAACGCCGAATTTTCATACCTGGAAGCGCCCGGGACCGTTAATGAGTATAGGAGAGTATTTCGCCGTTTTTTGCCTGCCTGTGGGCCTGCAAGGGGCGTATATTTTCAAACTGGGACCTATGACACGTTCTGCGTCTTTTAAAACAGCCATAAACCACCGCTGACACTGCTTTCCGGCCCGTTTGTCCGCTACCGGAATCGGTGCGGTTGAGCGCTTGCGCAGAGCTTCTTGAAACTGGACCTGGTTTCGATAGCCGCGAGCGGGCGCGAAAAATCAGCAATGCGATCGATTCGGCAGTGTCCTGCATTCGGTTGTCTCCTTCTGGCACGGCTCGACAGGCCTGATTTTTGTTATTGGCGCGCCCGGTTTTTTGGGCTCGAGTTAAAGTAAACACGTCAAAGTATAGATTAAATATTTGAAAACACAGGGAATCTGCTGGGGATATAAATCCGATCTGGCGGTCGGCAGATATTACGCGCTTCGACTCGAATCCTGGGCTATCATGCCGCGGTGAACGGCACCAATCCCCATTTATTTATTGCTTCGCAGACGAAGGGTATCGTCATGGTCATCGTCGGCCTGTCGATCGCCGCGTTTTCGGGTGCGATCATGAAATTGCTGGGCAATCAGATTTCAGCCTACCAGGTGGCCTGGTTTCGATTCGCGGGGATGAGCCTGTTGTTGCTGCCTTACCTGATCTGGCGTTATGGTCCCTCCGCAATCAAACCTGCGCGCCCGATGATCCAGTTGATCCGTGGTCTGACCATGGCGGGCGGTTCGACCGCGTTTGTTATCGGCGCGCAAACCGTTGACTTCGCCGATGCGATTGCCATCCTCTATGCCTACCCGTTTTTACTGGTCATTATCGCGGTCGTGTTTCTCGGTGAGCACGCTAACTGGTCGGTGTGGATTGGCGTCGCCGGCGGATTTGTCGGTGTACTGCTGGTCATGCGCCCGGATTTCCAGCAGATCAATACGGGTAACTTATATATTTTCGCGAGCGCCGTTATCGTCAGCATCCAGCTGGCGTTGAACCGAAAATTGAGCGTCGTTTCACCGCCACTGATCACAGCCTGCGCCGGCGCCGTATTCGCCACGTTGGCGCTGACGCTAATGCTGCCGGGTTCGTGGGAGCCGATTCCCGATGACGCCTGGATCTACATCGGCGTGCTGGTCGTAGCCGGATCGATCAACCAGATCTTGCTGGTGTATGCATTCGCCCACGCCGACGCGTCAACGCTCGCACCTTTTACCTATTTCGAAATCATCTCTGCCGTCATTTTCGGTTACCTGTTCTTTGAGACCATGCCGACCATGCTGTCCTGGGTCGGGATAGCCCTG
>Ga0164315_10003505_pt1 | contig 12177 bp, 8 predicted proteins | sample GuaBasSedimGuay6_FD_113737 | JGI IMG/M metagenome (GOLD analysis project Ga0164315, IMG submission 113737) | Subseafloor sediment microbial communities from Guaymas Basin, Gulf of California, Mexico - Guay6, Core 4569-2, 0-3 cm | ecosystem: Environmental > Aquatic > Marine > Hydrothermal vents >... | reverse complement strand
TGCCGTTCTCAGGATAGACTCAGCGACCTTGCGCATGACTTCCTCACGCGCATCGCTAAACGCTTCGAATTTATTGAATTCCAGCTCTGGAATTTCCTGGATTTCAAAGGGTATTTGCATATCGCGAATAACGTGAACTATCAGCAATTCAGCGCTGTGTAGCACGGCAAACTGAACTGCCATTTCCAGTGCACGGTTCGAAGCCGCCGACGCATCGGTCGCAACTAAAATTCTATTGATCATAATTTTATCCTTTTACAGTCATTGGAACGGCCGTGCTACGCCACTCCCAACGCCTTTTTACGTTCACTTGCCCAGGTGCGTAAAATTTGATCCGCGGCAAGTCCGATGAAGGCAACACAGAGGCCGAGGGTAATACCGATGCCGGTTCCCTGTGGATCGGAAATTGCCTTGAGGATGAGTTGCCCCAGATCCTCAGTACCAATAAAGGCGCCGATGATCACCATGAACAACGCAAAAATAACGGTTTGATTGATGCCGAGCATGATATGTGGAAACGCGAGCGGTAATTCAATTGAAACCCAGCGTTGGATTCGGGAAACGCCCATCATCGAACCAGCATCCTGCAATACAGGGGGTACATTTCTCAGCCCTTCAACCGTGTATCGTGTCGCCGGAACCAGGGCATAAACGATTGCGGCGATAATCACCGAAGTATCGGTAATTCCGAACAGCATAATCACCGGAATCAGGTAGATGAACGATGGAAAGGTCTGGAAGAAATCACAGATAAACAGAATCACCTTGGTGGAGGTCGAGTTTTGCGCGCACAAAGACCCGACCGTGACACCGATGACAGTCGCGGCGATGACGGCAAAAGACGTCATATAAGCGGTAATCAAGGCTCTGTCCCAGAAATCCGAGAAGGCAATAAATAGCAGAAAGCCACCAACGATGAGCGCGGAACGGATACCCGTCAGGATGTAAGCCGTACCCATGACCAGTAAGAAAGTAGCGGCAACCGGCATGCCAAGATAGGCCTCTTTCATCGGCACCAGTACATGCACGATCAGAACTTCGTTAAAGGCTTTTAAACCGTAAAAGAATGTATCCCAGATCCAGTCGACCGCTGCTTGCCAGATGGGTGCAGTGGTGATCCCTTTGTTATGCGGGACGATATACAGATAATTGAAATCTTCGGCAAATATCGCTTTGCCAATAGTGGCAAGAATCACACCCGCCACGAATATGGCGAGGCAAATCAGCGAGAATTTATGACGTTGAACAAAGCTGAGATCAGCAAAATAATCAGTCTGCTTGTTGGCCCAGGCCAGGGACATTTTATCCAGCAGCACTGCAATCAAGACGATGCAAAGACCGATTTCGAGACCTGATCCAATTTTTAGCGAATTTAGTGCAATCATCAAATTTGAACCCAGACCTTGGGCACCGATGAACGACGCGATTACCGTCATCGCCAGGCATTGCATGACGACCTGGTTGACTCCAATCAAAATATCGCGCCTTGCTGTCGGCACCTGTACGCGTAACAAAAGCTGAAAACGGTTACAGCCATTCATCAATCCAGCATCGACGATATCGGGAGAGATGTTTTTAAGTCCCAGCATCGTCAGACGTACCATCGGTGGCGTTGCAAAGAATATGGTCGCAATCGCGGCGGCCTGATCGCCGACACCGAATAAAACGATAACCGGGACCAGATAAGAGTAGTGTGGCATGGTCTGTGCCACATTGAGCAATGGGTTGAGAGCGACTTCCACCCACTTTTTCTTGTAGCCCCATATTCCCAATGCCAGGCCAAGCATGACCGATACTGGCGCTGCAATCAGCACGAAGGAAAGCGTTTGCATGGAAGGCTCCCACTGTCCAAATATGCCGATATACCCGGTCGAAAACGCGGCCAGAATGGCAAGACCCTTACCTTGAAGTTTGTAACCCAGCACGATCGCCCAGCCTGCAATCACTGTCCACGGCAATGCCGGCCAGACAGCCCAGGGGTTTTTGCCGATAAAATCCCAGCTGGTAAAAGCGACGATTGTTTTCGTGCCGCCGAGAAAAAGTTCGCGCACGAAAGTAATAACGAATAGAAACGAGTTCGAAATGCTGCGCGTAATCTCTCTGAACAAAGGCTTTTCTTCGAATTCTTCGATATCAGGGTCATATACATCAATCGGAAACCATTCGAACATGACAAATTGCACGGCATCATTGATGATCCCTGGAAGGCCGCTAAACAATGCGGGTAATCGCCACAGATAATTTGACTCGGACGGCCCGATGATGAAGCACAATGCAAAAAACACAGCCAGCAGTATGGCGAACTGTTTCGGTGTTGAGAGTTTTGTTATGAGATTCATGTATGGGATCAGTCCTGGGCTGTCGCCTGGGATCTGCCTCCAAATAGAACATTGATCACGTGAGACGAATGCAACACGCCGACTAATTCATTTTTGCCATCAACCACACCAACCGGTTTATCCGCGCTTAAAATAGATTCCGCAACCGTTTCAATGATCGCATCTTTTGGAACCCTGAGGTCGCCCAGTTCTTCAGAGCTGTTGTAGGAATCCATGACCGATTCTATTTTCAGAACTTTTTCCCTGGGGACTTCCGCGGTAAATTTACGCACGTAGTCCGTTGCCGGATTCATCACGATATTGGCCGGCGTATCCAGCTGTTCGATAACACCCTCTTTCATAATTGCGATTCGATCGGCAAGGCGCAGTGCTTCATCGAAATCATGGGTGACAAACAAAATGGTTTTATTCAATACGGCGCGTAAGCGGATGAATTCGTCCTGCATCTCTTTACGGATTAACGGATCGAGCGCTGAGAAAGGTTCATCCAGAAACCAGATATCCGGTTCAACCGCCAAAGAGCGGGCGATTCCAACTCGTTGCTGCTGACCGCCGGATAATTGTCTCGGGAAATAATTCTCGCGCCCGCCGAGGCTTACCAGGTCAACCATCTCCATCGCGCGTTTAATGCTGTCATCGGTGCTCATCCCTTTCACCTGCAACGGGAAGGCAATATTTTCCAATACGGTTTTATGCGGGAGTAAGCCGAAACTCTGGAAAACCATTCCCATTTTGTTGCGGCGAAGTTCGATCAACTCCTTGCTATTCATTGCCAGCACGTTTTCGCCGTCGATGAATACTTTTCCAGCGGTGGGCTCGGTTAAGCGGGATATGCAGCGCAGCAGTGTTGACTTGCCCGAACCGGAAAGCCCCATCAGTATTAACAATTCGCCTTTATGAACTTCGAAGGAGGCATCATTGACGCCGACCACACAGCCTGCTTCAAGGAAGGCCTCAGCATTAACAGTGCCTTTTGAGTTTTCAAGCACCATATCGGCGTTGTCACCAAAAATCTTGAAAACCGATTCACATTTTATGATCGGCTGTGCGCTACCGTTGGTCTCGCTATGATTAGTCATGTTGCTCCCCGGCTTACTTATAGCGTCGAAAGGTTGACGCCTATTATTGTGTAATCAAGATACACTATGCCCAAAAAAATCCCCCCCTCTAAACTTTGGGGTCGAGGGGGGAATCAGTTTCAGCTATCTATCAGTAATACTACGGTTATTGAAAAGATATCTTAATTAGTTACCCGCACCTAGTGTTGATACTGTCCAGGGCGTCCAGACATCTTTGTTGTCTGCCAACCATTTTTTCGCAGCGTCTGCATGAGTCAATCCATCAACGTCAACCAGAGCAGCCATTTGGCCGATGTGGGTTTTGTTGAATGTCAGTTTTGAAAAGGCAGCGTAGGCCCTGGGGTGGGTTTTCGGGAACTTGTAGTTTGCACCTTTTTTCAACCAACCTGTTGGTGAACCACAACCAGTTGTTTCCAGGCTACCGCCATCAGCAAGTCTGCAACCGTCGGCATAGGCTGGGAACTCGATAAAGGTGAAACCTGTAGCATCGGTGAAGTTAGGTGACCAGTTGAATATTACGGTACCGCGGCCTTCTTTTTCAGCGGCTTTCAATTCAGTCCACAAGGCATCAGCAGCACCAGCAAATTTTACAGTCCATGTGTCATCTAAACCCAGACCTTTAAGTCGGTTTGGCATAACGTCGCCATGCCAACTCTGTGGGCCTTCCAGCCAACGACCTTTACCTGCTGAATCCGGGGTCGCAAATGCCGCATGACAATCTTTCAGCGCTTCCCACTTTGGCAGCCCTGGACAAAGTCCTTTTTCAATGACCCAGTTTGGAACGCCCATTTCTTCTTTGGTCACTACGTCATGGGTGCCTGCATCAATCAGGCCACCTTTTTCCATCGCATTGTAATAGCCATTTTGCATGGTGGATTGCCACACTTCATGCACGATGGTGATATCGCCTGCGCGAACTGCTTCAAAGCTTGCCTGGTTGTCTACTGGCAAATATTCAACTTTGTCGCCCATGCTTTCGAACATGCCACCGATCACGTGGGCCATTACGATCTGGCTTGACCAGTTCTTGATTGGAATTTTGATTGGTTTGCTGCTGTCAGCGGCGATTGAGGCGCCTGATACCGATACTAGGGCTGCAAAGGTCGCGGAAAGCACGAACCTTGTAGAGTTAAGATTATTGAATTTCATATTATCCTCCTCAGGACTATATATTTAGTAATTAGAGTTGACTGCCACATCGGTAATGCGCCCAGCCATCATTCCAGTTTTCTTATTAAAATCTGAAACTGAATATTGCCTACCGTTTTTCTTCGGCATCAGTAACACGATCCAATTGTAAAGTGCGATTAAGAACTGTGGATTTTGAATTGTTAACAGGAATGGTAATCAGTTAACATTTTTTAACAGCTCATACATAATGCGCGAGCCTGACAGGTTGTAAACAATCAAAATGCGGGTCGAGACAAATCAATATTCATCAAATAGTCCTGTGTAAAACTATCTGATACCATCCGCGCTACTCGTTGCAGGCAATCCGCTGCCGCAAATCTGGAATCTGCCGAAAATCCGGGAATACACAGTGACAGACACACATTCCTCCCATCATGTCCTGATTGTTGAAGATGACGCCGTGACGCGAACGCGTATGGCGGCCTATTTTGAAGCTGAAAACTATCGCGTTAGTCAGTCTGAAGATGGCGAAGGTATCCACCGCTCGATTGCTGAATTCGCTATTGATGTGGTGTTGCTGGATATAAATCTGCCTGGCAAAGACGGTTTACAGCTCGCCAGGGAGCTTTCCGAAAAAACGGATGTGGGAATAATCCTGGTGACAGCCCGCAACGATGAGATTGATCGAATCGTTGGCCTGGAAATCGGTGCCGACGATTACGTCACCAAACCATTTAATCCTCGAGAGCTGCTGGCAAGGGTGAAAAACCTGATTCGACGCAAGCAGGTTGACCAGACCCAGCTGCAAAAACAACGTAGCAAGTCTTTTTCGGGCTGGACACTGGACTTGTCTCGCCGCTGCCTGTCATCGGATACAGAAGATAACCTGCCATTGACGCGCGGCGAATACGAATTATTGGTGACTTTCCTCGATCATCCTGGCAAAACATTGCATCGCGAATGGCTAATGGAAAAGGTGACTCATCGAGTGTGGTCGCCCAATGAACGTACTATCGATGTACTCGTCTTGCGCCTGCGAAATAAAATCGAACATGACAGTCACGCACCACAGATAATCCTGACGGTTCACGGCGAAGGTTATTTATTTGCCAGTGAGGTTTTCTAGTTCAATATTCTCACCGGCATGCGGCGCGAGAGTGTCGAAATATGGTTGAAGCAACTCCACCTCGGAGCGTGTTCAGGGTCAGGCGGACAGGTTTTGTGGTGGCACTTTCTGCTCTGAAAGATAGTTGCCGAGGGCCGCAATAGCTTCGTCAAATTCAACCTGAAATTGCTCCAGCAATGCAGTTGTCAGTTTGCTTCCATTGTTGGACTGGGTTTCAATTCTGGCGAGTAGTGCGCATAGCCTTTGCAGCCCGAAATTGCCCGCTGCGCCGTTCATCCGATGCGCCAGCGAGGCCATCTTGTCAAGATTGTCCTGTTCCATGGCGTTGATCAACTCGGTTTTCAATTGCTCGGCTGACTGAAAAAACAGCGCCGCATACTTTTCAACACTGTCCAGTCCGAGCCGATTAATATCATTTTCAACCACCGATGTATCGAATGCGTTAATCCTGCTCTGTTCACCCGGCTGACTGGTGTTGGTGATAATCACTTCGTAGCCACCAATGACCTGTCCGATAGCGTGTTCGAGATCTTCCAGTGAAAATGGTTTGCCCAGGAATCCGTTCATGCCCGCACAGAGGTAGTAGTCGACTTCTTCGGTAAATACATGTGCTGACATCGCAATCACTGGTAGATTTGCGATCGTTTTGTCAGCATGGGTGCGAATGTAGCTCAAGATTGTCAGACCATCGATGCCAGGCAAACTGATGTCGAGCAGCACCAGTGACATGCCACCTTTATCCAGCAAGCTTAAAGCCTCTTCACCGCTTTGCGTTGCAATTACCTGGTGCCCCAGGTGCTGCAAATAGTTGTTGGTAACCATGCTGTTTGTGGCATCGTCCTCTACCATCAAGACCATAACGCCATCGGTGATGCCGGCTTTCTTTTGCGTTTTTGGCGGTGTCTGTGAAACTGCTCTACAAACTTCGACATCAATACCAAATCCTATTGCGGTGCCTTCGCCAAATTTACTTTCCAGCGATATTTTGCCGCCCATGGCATTGACCAGCCGTTCGCAAATAGCCAGGCCCAGGCCGATACCGCCATAAAGCCTGGCGCTGCTGGCATCGACCTGAGTAAAGGCCCGGAAAATTTCTTGCTGCTTGTCCTTGGCTATACCAATGCCGGTGTCGATTACCAGAAATTGCAAATTTACAATATCCTCCTGTGGATCGTGCTTGCTATTAACACGTAGCGTTATCGAACCGTTGCTAGTGAATTTGTTGGCATTGCCAATCAGGTTGATGAGGATTTGATGCAATTTGCCGGAGTCACCCAATAGCGCCTGCGAATGTTCGTGTTCCGGTTCCAATTCCAATTGCAGACTATTGTTATTTTCACGTACCGAAACCATCATCAAGCCGATGACATCGTTTAACAACTCGCCGATATCAAAGCGTCTGCTTTCCACATTCAGCTTACCTGCTTCGAGTTGCGAATAGCCTAAAATGTCATTTACGATACCCAGCAAACTGGCATTCGCGGCATTGATAATGTGCACATAATCCAGTTGCTGCGGCTGCAGTGAGGTATCAGAAAGCAATCGCAATGTACCCAGTGCGCCACTCAGCGGCGTACGCAACTCATGGCTCATGGTGGCGAGGAAGGCAGTTTTTGCATCGCTCGCCTGCTCCGCTTTCTTGCGAGCAACGGCATGATTTTGCGCTTCCTCGGAGAGCATGCGGTTGGCGTCGCGCAATTGCTCGGAGCGCTCTTCAACCAGCTCCTCGAGATGTGCCTTGTGCTGGCGTAATTCCTCGTCCAGCTTACGGTTTTGGATTGCGTTGTCGCGGAAACCGCGCAATGCCTGGCCCATGTCGGCTAGTTCATCGTGGCCCTCGACGACGATGTCGACGTCGTAGTCACCCTCGGTGATCGAACGGGTCGCCGACTGTAACGACGAAAGGCGGCGCACCACGTTGCGCTTGATGAACCACCATAATATCGCCGCGGCGACGAGCAGCATGATGACCGAGATCCCGCTGAACAACTGGCGACTGGTATCGAGCGACTCCTTGGCCGCGGTGGAGACCTGGTTGATCAGGGTACCGCCAGCGGCGTTCAACTCGTTTACGATGCCGTTCAGCGTTTGCGACGCCGCTGCGGTTTCCAAAGATAGCCGCGTCAGCGACTCACCGATCTGCAACAGGGAAACACGCGTCTCGAAGATGCCATAGACGTAGATCGGTCCGTTATCGATCTCGATCGCGCCCAGCAGATCACTCGCCCTCTGACGACGCTGCGGGTCATTGATCTCACTCACGCGCCGATTCAGTATGGTCAATGTCTCCGCCGTGCGCCGGCGCAGGCTGTTGAGCACCTGTAAATCGGACTCCCTGGCCACCTGGTTGAACAGTCCATTCAAGTTGGCGCTGCGCAAGCGCAGCTCGTACATGCGCTCCATGGCGTCGAGATCAACCTCCACCAGCCGGTCGAACACGCTGTAAAGCTGTTGTTTGTCGACCTCATCCTCGACCAGGTCATACAGGTTCGAGGTAATCGCGGTAGTGGTCGCTGCCGCGTTGGCAACCAGCGAATCCGCCAGGTTGTTGAGGGCTTCCGTTGTGGCGATCAGGCTACTGGTCAGCTGATCGAAATGCGCCTGCTTGTGGATGCGCTGGCGCACCAGGCCATCCTGCTGGCGCAGCTTTTGCTCGATGACGCCCACCGTTTGGCGCAAGGATGGCAGGGAATCGGTGGCAAACCCCTTTTGTTCAAAATCGTCGAGCAGGGTATTGACTTCGGCTACCTCGGAGAACAGCGAGGAACTGATGCGCGCGCGCTCCGATTCGTCGCGCGCACGTAACAGTTGGCGTGAGGCCGCGCCGATAGAGGCGTTCAATGCCGACAGCTGGTGTGCCTGGCGCAGGCCGGGAATGGCCTGGTCGATGACCGAGCTTTGCGAATCGGTAACGCGTTCAAACCCTTTCCAGCCGACCGACGACGCTACCACCGCCAGTAAAAAAATGCTGCCGAAGGCGAGATATAATTTTGCCGCTATGCCAAGCTTACGCATGGCAAAATGCTGCGCTTTGCAGTCCTAAAATGCAAGCGTACAATAACTGGCGACTCGGTTTTGTGGCATGACGGTATTGAATAGCAGGCTTTGTTTACGCTTTCTCGTTGCACTTTTCATTATCCTGCAATCGATTACCGCTACCACGGTCCGGGCCGAGGTATGGCGACTGGAAACCTGGTCGACGCCATTCGACTATTCCAGCGATAGCCGGATCATCGAATATCAGCCCACAAGCAGGGCCAGCCGCGAATGGCATCTCTGCATTTCCTACCCTCATTTAAAAGACGCTTACTGGTTAAACGTTAACTACGGCATGGTTCAGGAAGCACGACGCCTTGGAATCGCGTTCACGCTGCTCGAAGCGGGAGGTTATCCCAATGTAGAGCGTCAGCGGCAGCAGATTGAACAGTGCACTAGCGAGGGCACCGATGCCCTTATCGTCGGCACGGTGTCTTTTCGAGGGCTTCATCAAAGCATTCTCCGAATTGCTGAAAGCCTGCCTGTGTTCGCGACGGTAAACGATATCGAAGACATCGGAATTACCGCGAAATCGGGCGTGTCGTGGACGGCCATGGGGCGAGTAGCGGGCGAATACCTCGCGCAAAGACATCAGGCCGGATCCGAGCCGATAACCGTTGCCTGGTTTCCCGGGCCGCAAGGTGCCGGCTGGGTCGACTTTATAGAAACCGGTTTCAAGCGAGGTTTGCAAGACAGCGCGGTCGAGATCGTGGTTACGAAATGGGGCGATACCGGCAAGGAAATCCAGCGTACGCTGGTGCAGGAGGTACTCGAAAGCCATCCGAATGTTGACTATATCGTCGGCAATGCGCTGATGGCCGAAGCGGCTATCAGCACCTTGCGCAATCGCAATCTCGAGAATCAAATCAAGGTCGTATCGACTTATTTCACACCGGCTGTTTATCGTGGTATTCGCCGCGGGCGCATCCTCGCTGCGCCCACCGACGCACCCGTAATGCAGGGACGCATTTCGATTGACCAGGCAGTCGGTTTCCTCGAAGGGCGTGATATCGTCAAACACGCAGGCCCGAAAATACAGATGATCGATCAATTTAACTGGCAGCAAATCGACATATCGGACTCGCTGGCGCCGCCATCGTTTTTGCCGACTTTTGTCTGGCCGTAAATGGATTCACAAAAATCCCGGGCAATATTCAGGCAGGCTAGAAAAAAGGGGTGCCGATGACGATGCGGTACAGTTCGTTATCCCTGGTAACCTGAACGCCGAGCCCCAGCTGGAAATCGTCCGGCAACCAGGAATGCTTCGGCAGGGTGAAGGTAAAACCAACCTCGTTCTTGTCTTCCAGCGATATTTGGGCATGCGGTAAATCGAGCAGCACCAGGTCATCCAGGTAATGGTAATTGATGAAGTAATAGCTGACATTGACGGCGGACCCGCCAATCGTGATGTTGGTTGGAAGGCTGTAGTCCAGCCCCGTTTCGAACACGGCGAAACTGGATTCATTGCCGCTATCGAGATTTTTCTGGTCCGCGTAAAGCAATCGGTTGGCGAAGATCAACCAGGACTTATCGAAGTCAAAAGTAGCAAAGCTCTTTACCCCAGCCCCGCGTACGCGCACATCGATTTCGTTGCTGACGTCCCTGGCGATGCCGAAGTCGACAAAAGGCAAAAGGTGCCAGTTGCTCGCCATGGGATAAACATATTCCAGCCCGGGGACGACGCTGACGGTGCCGATATCATTCAGGCCAGGAATACCCTCGACGCCGACCAGGCTATCCTTGATATTGGTCGCGCCCAGCGAGACCGGGTAATGGACAACCCAGCCTGCCTCTGTTTCCGTGGCTTCCTTGAGTGTCGTTGAGAACGGAAGTTTCACAATGAAAACATCGATACTGCTGGAAGAATAAAAACCGGTACCGAGGTAATTCGCGAATGCGAAGTTGGTCAACTCGATATCAGATTCAATTTTGCGCACTTCTTGAGCGTGAAGCGTCGCTGCAGGCAGCACCAGGCCGAGAAACAGGATCAGCAGCAGTGGGCCAATATAGCCGGCATAGCCCTCACCCTTTTTTTTGAGCATATCGTCGTCGAATGAACGGACCTCGGTGGCCTTGGTTATTGTATCTGAATTACTGATTCGGGTCGCGCGCTGCGCTAGCGCGAGTTCATAAATTCAGCGAGCACCGCAATCGTCTTTTCCATGCCCGCATCTTCACCGACGGTAAAGCGCAACTTGTTGTTAAAGTCCTCGACCGCGAACTGACGCGGAATAATGCCATGCTGATTGAGCCAGGTATTGGCCTCCGCGGCGGTCTTGCCGGTATCCAGAGGGAATTCGACCAGCATGAAATTAGTCTGACTGGGATAGACCTTCAATCCCATGGCGGTCAACGCGCGGCTGAACTCCGTTATCCATTTACGGTTGTGCGCCAACACCTTGTCGACATGACCGGTATCCCGGACCGCGGCGATACCGGCCGCGAAGGCGGCGCAGTTGACCGGGAAGGAGGGACCGATTTTGGTCAGGGTATCGATCGCCTCGACGGGACCGTAGCACCAGCCGAGGCGCAACCCGGCGAGGCCGTAAACCTTGGAAAAAGTGCGCGTGACGATGACATTGTCGAACTCGTGCACCACGCGGGTACCCGATTCGTAGTCGTCCTGATCGGCAAATTCCTCGTAGGCGGCATCGATGATCAACAGCACATCGCGCGGCAGTCCGGCATGCAGGCGCCGTACTTCGTCAGCGGGTAAACAGGTTCCGGAAGGATTGTCCGGGTTGGCGATGAGAACGATGCGGGTACGCGGGTTGACGTGTGACAGGATGGTATCGACGTCGTAATGGAAATCGATGTCGTTTGCCGCAACCGCGGTGGCGCCGGCCAGCATCGCGTAAATGGGGAACTGCATGTACGCGTTTTTACTGTGTATCAATTCTTCACCGGGGCCCGCGAAGGTATTCACCACGCGCTGCAAAATCTCGTCGGAACCGGGTCCGAAGGCCATGCGTGCGGGATCGAGCTGGTAACGCTCGGCGAGTGCTTCGGCGAGCGTTTCGGTATCGACTTCCGGGTAAAGATGGCTCGTGTTTATTGCCTGTTGCGCCGCCTCGAGCGCGGCGCGGCTCATGCCGAGCGCGGATTCGTTGGAAGACAGCTTGATCGGCTCATCGTAGCCGGGTAACTTCGAGATTCCGACCATGTAGTAATCGACCGAAGCAAGGGGCTCTTTGGGTCTAATCGTCATGCAACGCTGTCCGGTGGTTTCGGGTATCGCCATTCTAACTGTGATCACAGTCATTGACGAGCGCCAATTACGCCAGTAGCATCGGTAATCTGATAAAAACCGCCAATAACAACCCTGGAAAACCCGAAAATGAGCAAATCTTGCGGCGAAGCACTCATGCACCTACTCGAATCCTACGGTGTGACCACTGTTTTCGGCATCCCCGGAGAACATACGCTGGAGCTGTATCAGGGCATCGAAAAAAGCAAGGTTCGCGCG
>Ga0164315_10003504_pt1 | contig 12178 bp, 8 predicted proteins | sample GuaBasSedimGuay6_FD_113737 | JGI IMG/M metagenome (GOLD analysis project Ga0164315, IMG submission 113737) | Subseafloor sediment microbial communities from Guaymas Basin, Gulf of California, Mexico - Guay6, Core 4569-2, 0-3 cm | ecosystem: Environmental > Aquatic > Marine > Hydrothermal vents >... | reverse complement strand
GCAAGCGTCTCACTGCACGGTAACTCCAGGCGAGAAGGGAGGATTATAATCTGAAGCAAGGCTGCTTGGAAGAATATGGCGGGGGTAGCAGGATTCGAACCTGCGGCCACCGGCTTAGAAGGCCGGTGCTCTATCCAGCTGAGCTATACCCCCGTCGAGGCCCGATTATACACTGGAAAAGTGGGGTGGCCGACGGGTCTTGAACCCGCCACCGCCGGAGTCACAATCCGGTGCTCTACCTGATGAGCTACGGCCACCATTGTGAGGTACCAAAAATCGGGACAACCAACCTGCCGTATATATGACCGTAAGTTGGTCGGGGTAGAGAGATTCGAACTCCCGACATCCTGCTCCCAAAGCAGGCGCGCTACCAGACTGCGCTATACCCCGATTTATTCGTTTGGCGCTCGCGCCAACCCCTGATTTCAGGAGGCCGCATCATACTCACCCGTATAGTGAGCGTCAACGCCAAAATAATGATTTTACTACTGTTTCCAAGGTCGGGCCCTTCCACTTCGACAAGCTCTCGTGTGACAATACGCAACTTTTCCAGGGCCGGGTGAACCGACCCTGCCGACAACAGATCTGGAGGGTTTCATCGCATGTCTGCACTCGTCCTGGACGGTAAGTCTCTGGCAGCCCAAACCGAAGCCGAGCTTTTAGCCCGGGTGGAGAAATTGAAACAGAGTTCAGGTGGGAAAGCGCCTATTCTGGCCACCATCCTGGTAGGAGACGACCCCGCCTCCGCCACCTATGTGAAAATGAAGGGCAGTGCCTGCCGCCGCGTTGGCATGGAGTCCATGGCGGTAGAAATGCCCTCCTCCACCACAACTGAACAATTGTTGGCCAGGATCGGGGAACTCAACAACAACCCCGATGTACACGGCATCCTGTTACAGCATCCGGTGCCCGCTCAAATCGACGAGCGCCTGTGCTTTGACAGCATTGCCCTGGGCAAGGATGTGGACGGTGTAACCTGCCTCGGCTTCGGCCGCATGGCAATGGGCGAGGAAGCCTATGGCTGCGCCACCCCCCAGGGCATCATGCGTATCCTGGAGCACTACAAAATCGACATCGAAGGCAAGCACGCGGTCGTGGTCGGGCGCAGTCCCATCCTGGGCAAGCCCATGGCCATGATGTTGCTGCAGAAAAACGCCACGGTCACCATCTGTCACTCCCGCACCCGGGACCTCCCTGGCATTGTCGCCCAGGCGGACATCCTGGTGGGCGCGGTAGGCAAGCCGGAGTTCATCAGGGCGGGCTGGGTCAAGGAGGGCGCAATCGTTGTCGATGCGGGCTATCACCCCGGTGGTGTGGGCGATATAGAACTGTCTGCCCTGGCGGACAAGGTTTCTGCGTATACGCCTGTTCCCGGCGGTGTTGGGCCTATGACTATCAATACGCTGATTATGCAGAGTGTTGAGTCCGGGGAGAAAAGCCTGGGGTAGTTTTAGTTTGGGGTGGTCATGCGACCGCCGCGTACAGTTCGTCACATCGGCGGTGGTTGTACCGCATAAATTCGCTGCTTGCGGTCAAATCTCGTCCAGTTCAGGTTAATCCAGGCGTATCGGGCTACGCTACTTTTGGTCTTGGCTTTGTTCCCGGCTTTGCTTTTACCCTGGTTTTGGCTTTTGCCTTGGTTCTGGCTTTAGCCCGCGCTTTTTTACCAACTGCCCGTCTCGCTTTTGGCCGGGATAAATCAGCCGCGTCCTCCAGTTCCACCAGAGATTGCTCCATATAGTCAATCATACGCTGCACCTGAGGCATAGTGCGGCGACAGGCCACGATGCCAAAATCCACATTCTGATCATAAGTTATCAGCGTTATATTCAGCGCGACGCCTTCCGTGACAATTGATGCCGGATACATGCCGTCCAAACGCGCCCCGTTCCAGTACATGGGCTGACGCGGGCCGGGCACATTGGAGATAACCGTACTAAACGGTGGAAACCGACTCATCAGCCCCAGCGGCATCAACACAAAGCCTGGCATTTGCAGCACCTGCAACATCAGCGCGGCCTCCTGCGGCTTCATCTCCTTGAATAACTCCTTGCCCGCCTGCACCGAGGCCTGGATCGTGGCAAAGCGCTTGAGGGGGTCTCTGATATTCGTGCCCAGATCGGCACTGATCGCCCCAACCGCGTTCGAGGAATCAATATCACCCGCACGTCGCAGCGACACCGGTACCATCGCCTTGAGAGACTGCTTGTGTCGTTCACCATGATTTTGCATATAGAGACGCAGGGCTCCGGCGCACATCGCCAGCACCGCATCATTAAACGTTCCATCCAGAGCCTTGCCGATCGCGTGAACGCGAGCAAAGGGCCAGGACTGGGCGACAAAACGACGGGCGCCATCAACCTTCGTATTGATCGAACTACGCGGCACATTGAGCCACGGCAGCGATAGCGCACCACCTTTTCCCATCCATGCTTCGGTGGCGCGTTTCAGTGCACTGTACACATGCACACCGGTGTCGAGGCGCTCTTTGAGGGCTTCGGCCACATTACGTATCTCCTGGTCACTTGCCGCTGCGGGACGATGTTGCTCCAACAGAGCGCGATATCGCTGCTGGGACTCCATTGACAGCGGCGAATCATGAAGACGTGTACGCGCACTGGTAGAGAACATGCTCTGGGTCAGGTGAATCGCACGCGCACCATCAATTGCCGCGTGGTGATATTTTGAATAAACCGCAAACTGACGATTTGGCAGGCCTTCTATCAGGTGCATCTCCCACAGGGGTCGATTACGATCCAGCAAGGTGCCATGGAGCCTGGATGTCAGTGCGAAGAGTTCACGGTAGCGCCCGGGTCTGGGCAGGGCTGAGTGCCGAATATGAAAATCTAGATCCAGGGATTCATCCGGTTCCCAATACGCAGGCCCCAGCAAACCCAGCGGACCTGTCTTGATGCACTCACCAAACGGCGACTGCAGGTCCTGCGATGAACGGAGCTGGTCAGCCAGATGATGCAAAAACTTTTTCTCATCCGCTCCCCGGGGCAAGGTAAACAGGTTCAGGCCACCCACGTGCATTGGCGTCTTACGGTTTTCAGCAAGAAGAAATGCGCTGTCCAGGAAATTTAGTCGTTTCATCGTTTTATACCGCCAGATTGTTCTGCACCACCCCACGGAAACCTGTTTCCGCGCCGAGATTTCAGTGTAGCAGAGTATTTGACGAATTTGAGATACTGAAGCTGGCGGGATGTCCCTCTATTCGCCAGCTAAATGTTGTACTATTATAGCCTGGAGCCCGGGCAATTCAGGAAACCCGGGAAATTGGCCAAATGCAAAAGGAATTTTTAGTATGAAAGGATTATTCAAAGCCACTTTAGTTCTGCTCATGGTCAGTCTGCCGCTTCATGTGACCTGGGCGGATGAATACAGCGATATGATAAAAAGCTTCCAGGATGCCGGAGAGAGCGGCTCCTATTTTGCCAGCAGCTACGGCTATGCGGTCTTTCCCAGTATAGGCAAGGCAGGCATTGGTATCGGTGGCGCCCATGGTTCGGGCAAGGTCTACAAGCAAGGTACGCTCATTGGCGAGTCCAAAATGACCCAGGTCACTGTGGGCTTCCAGCTGGGTGGGCAGGTCTACAGCCAGGTCATCTTTTTCGAGAATGAGAATGCCCTGAACGATTTCACCTCCGGAAACTTTGAATTCAGTGCGCAGGCCACCGCCGTGGCACTCACGGCCGGCGCTTCAGCTGAAGCAAATACCGGCGGCGGCACCTCTGCCGGGGTTAGCGGTGGTAAAAACAATGCGGACACCCAATCACTGGGCTACCGCAAGGGAATGGCCATCTTTACCATCGCCAAGGGCGGTCTGATGTACGAGGCAGCTCTGGGCGGACAGAAATACAGCTACTCACCTCTGTAGAGGGTATTAAAAGGGCTATGCTATCGAAGTCTGCTGAAGTCGGCCCACAGAACAAAAAAAAGCCTATTTATAATTAAGGACGATTAGAATGGCATCATTTCCCCGCCCCATCCACCCAGGCGATGCCGTGCAGGGTACCCACGCGGAAGCACATGAACGAGTTACTGTTCATGTGCTTTTCATGCGCCACAGGCAATTTTTGTCCGGCTTACCCGGCGAGGTATCCCAGTTTGACCAGAGCGACTTTGGCTATGAGTGGCGCTGTGAGTTCGAGATTGGTGCTTGTTCGCCAGCTGCCACCCAAGCCCGAGCCGATATTGGGCACTCCCTGCATCTGCACTTTTCCCTGATAGATCTCGATCAGCAATCGAAACCTGCCGCAGTGCTTTACCTGGTAGAACATGGGCACGAACAAGATACTCAAGATCGCCTGTTACTCCCCCTCAAAGATTTGACGGAGACCCACGAGCAATTAAACGAGCGCCTGACCCAGAGGCACGCGACCATTGCAGTGTTTGACAATGCACATCGCTTTATAGTGGCATTGACGAAGGTGAGGGAGTCGCTGGGGAATGAATTGGCCTGGGCTTGAAGCGCCATGGCCCAGCGGCGGCCAACAAACTGAGTTTTTTCTCAGCGTCATTGACCGCCTGAACAATAACACCGGTGAGATGAGCTAAACAAGAGTCTCCAACATTTCCTTTTTAAAGGGGCGAAGTTCGCTGGAGAGGTTGTCTCTTACCTTGTTTGACCAGTCTGGGTTGGCAATCAGCGCCCTGCCCACAGCCACAAGATCGAACTCCTCCTGCTCCATACGCTGTACCAACTCATCCAGGCTGGCCGGCTCGGCTTCCCTGAAATTCACTTCCCCCGGCAAGGGAATAAAATCAGCACTGAGGCCGACACTGCCGACGGTAATGGTGGGTTTGCCGGTGATCTTTCGTGTCCAGCCCGCAAGGTTCAAGTTGCTACCTTCAAACTCAGGCTCCCAGAAGCGCCGCGTTGAGCAGTGGAAAATGTCCACCCCGGCTTCGCTCAGGGGTAACAGAAACTCCTCTAACTCTTCCGATGTATCCACCAGGCGCGCGTCGTAGTCCTGCTGCTTCCACTGCGACCAGCGCAGGCAAATGGGGTAGTCCGGGCCTACTGCCTCCCGGGCAGCTTCAATGATTTCAATGGCGAAACGGCTGCGGTTGGCCAGTGAGCCGCCGTACTCATCGTCGCGAACATTGGTGCCGGCCCAGAAAAACTGATCGATCAGGTAGCCATGAGCACCGTGGATTTCCACGGCATCACACCCGATGGCCTTGGCATCAGCGGTTCCCTTGGCAAAGGCCTGTACCACATCCCGGATATCGGACTGGCTCATAATATGACGGTTTACTTTCCCCGGCATACACATGCCCGAGGGAGCGTATCCATCGACGTCGCCCTCAGGCGGAGTGCCGGCGCGGCGCATGCCCCCGCAATGCCACAGTTGGGGTGCGATTTTACCGCCCTCAGCGTGTACCGCATCCACTACCTTTTTCCAGCCTGCAAGGCGCTCTTCACCGTAAAAATAGGGTACGCCGGGATAGCCGCTGGCGGCGACGTGATCGATGCAGGTACCTTCAGTGATTATGAGGCCGACGCCGCCCGCGGCGCGGCGCCGGTAATACTCGACAGTTTGTTCCGTGGGGATATTGTCTGGCGACAGATTGCGCGTCATGGGCGCCATGGTAATGCGATTAGGCAGTCGCAGCTTGCCCATGTCAAAGGGGCGGAAGAGAGTACTGTTGTCGTCCATTAATTTCTCCAGGATTAACAAAAAAATAGGGGCGAAACTGAGTTACGAATCGTGTCCGGAAGCCTGTGGCGACCGGTTAATCTACCAATAATGACCACCTGAGTCCAGCACCGGTTTCGCCGGGGGATGCTCACCCTCTGGTTCCAGAAATGCAAACAGGTTATAATGCGCCACCGCCTATCTCCACAGATGGCTGTTGGTGTTGATGGTCGTTATTCCGTCTTGACCTCTCCAATAGTACCCGCTTACTGCCCCATTAGATTGTATAGCAAAATCACTATACTTCCAGACATTGGTGGTAGCGGGCCGGGCAGGATATTATTTTGAAGTTTATGCAAGGATGTTAGTTATGGCGTACGAGATATATAAAAGGCATTTTCTTACGGCTTGCATCCCAATGCTGCTAATAGCATGCGGGGAAAATCACACCAGTTCGGAATATGCAGCAAGGAAAGCCGCTACATTCGAGCTGCCCATCATTGAGATTAAAGAGGAGCAGATCCCGGTTTATTACCATGCTCCCGGCGCAATCATCTCCGATAGGCGCATTGACATCTCCTCCCGAATAACAAGCTTCATCAAAGTAATTCACGTTTTAGAGGGCGAGCATGTTGTTACCGGACAACTAATCGCCTCTCTTGACAGTAGTGAGGTCGACGGATCAATCAGCAGATTGAATGCCACCCTGGCAAAGGCGCGCGCCGATCTGGCGGATGCGCGAGTTGATGTTGAACAGTACCAACAGCTCCATACCCAGGGTAGTGTCTCTAACAGCGAAATGAGGAAGGTAATACTCTCCAGAGATATGGCCGTAAATACACTAAACGAAGCCATTGGCGCTCTGAGTACCGCCGAATCCCAGCTTCTGTACACCAAAATTACCAGCCCTGACAATGGCGTTGTGATAGCCAAACGCCAGCAACGGGGGGACCTGGCAACACCCGGACAGATTATTTTAAGCATCGAATCGGATCAGCAGTTGCTCTTTGACACCTTCTTACCAGCAAAACTTATTGGCTCGGTTAGAAAGGGGGATGCAGTAGCAGTGGATATTGATACTTTTGGCAGGAGTGAGGGAGTTATTGCACGCATTATTCCATCCGGCGACCCGATTACCCGCCGCTATCAGGTTAAAATTCAGCTCTACCAGGCCCAGGATCTCTTGCCCGGCATGTTTGGCCGCGCTTCATTTGAACTCGGCACAGCACCAGGCATTGTTATACCTCAAGAATCTGTGGTCCAAATCGGGGGAGTAGATGGCGTCTATGCGCTGGATGAAGCAACCAACACCATCGAATTTCACTGGGTGCGCCTGGGGGATATCACGGATAGTGGCTATCACACCCTCGCAGGCCTGCATGGAGTACAAAAAATCGTTATTCCCTCAGGCCAACACCTCCGAGACGGCGATAAGGTCACTGCGGTGCCGGAGGCCTTGTGAACAACATCAGATACAATTCAGCAGGAAAGATCGCACGAATTTTTATCGATTCGAAGCTGACACCTCTCGTTATTATGACGTGTCTGGCAGCGGGAATAATAGCGCTCCTGATTACCCCCAGAGAGGAAAACCCTCGAATCATTGTTCCCGGCGCCTCGATAGTTGTCACCTTTCCCGGCGCGACGGCGTTAGAAGTGGAACATCTTGTAACCAACCCCATGGAGTCGATCATCAAGCAGATACCGGGAGTGGACCACATCACCTCCACCTCCACCAACTCTTTATCAGTAATTAATGTTCAGTTTGAAGTCGGCGAAGATAAGGAGAAATCCCTGGTCAAACTCTATGACCGAATTTGGGGAAGCACAGCTCTACTCCCGCAGGGCATAGAGCGACCGCTGATTAGAAGCCTGGATGTCGATGACGTCCCGATCGTGACAATCACACTGCACTCCGGGGAATATGATGACTATGCGTTAAAACGTATCGCTGAATCCCTGCTGACCCATTTACGCAGCATTGATGGCATATCAACGGTATCTGTTCAGGGCGGTACCGACCGGGAGATTCGCGTCGAACTGAATCCGGAAAAACTCCTGTCTTTTGGCGTAACAATCGAATACGCAATAGCCAACCTGATGCACGCGAACAGAGCCACAAGCGTCGGCACCTTTGTATCGCAGGAAACGGTTAAGAACGTGTTTCTCGACGGCTTCCTCACTTCAGCAGACGATGTAAAAAAATTGACAATAGGCACGCATCAAGGGCGATTGATCTACGTAGAGGATGTGGCCCAGGTTTTTGATGGCCCCAGAAAGAACAGAGCGACCTTATCGCGTCTTGGCTGGGGGCCGGCAGACCCCAGACAAGCGACGTCCAACATCAGTGAGAGGCCCGCTGTAACTGTAGCCATAGCGAAACAGACCGGAAAGGACTCCGTTGTTGTAGCCAATAGTATCCTTGAGCGTATAGAGAGAATAGAATCTGGCGTTATCCCTCCCGGGGTTGAACTCGATATAACGCGCAACGATGGTAAAAAATCCAATGACTCGGTAAATACCCTGATCGAGCACCTGGGCATTGCCATTTTGACAGTATTTTTTGTGCTGTTGTTCTTTTTAGGTGTGAAAGAGGCGTTCATTGTGAGCGCAACCATACCGCTTATTTTATCTATCACCTTAAGCTTCGGCTATCTCTTCGACCAATCCATCAACCGTATAACGCTGTTCGCACTGGTACTCTCTTTAGGCATGCTGGTCGACTCCAGCATTGTCGTCATCGAAAATATTCACCGCCGATACACCGAGCAAAAAAAGCCCCTGTACGGTGCAGATAAAAGAGCCCTGATGGTGATGGCCACCAACGAGATTGGTAATCCGACCAACCTGGCTACCCTGGCGGTGATGGCGGTTTTCACCTCGATGATACTCTTGACGGGCTTGCCATATCCATTCTTCTTCCCAATTACTTTTAATGTCCCCATTGTGATGTTCGCATCGATCATGATTGCCTATATTGTGGTCCCCTGGGCCTGTAACCGCTGGCTTGGGCACAGCGAGGGACATACACTCAAGGATCTGAATACTCAAGACTTGCTTCATAAAATATATTATTATTTTTCTATCCCCCTTATCAGGAAAAAGTCTCGTCGTACCCTGCTTTTGTTTCTGACCGTATTTTTATTAATAGCCTCATTCCTGCAGCCCCTATGGCAGGTTATTCGCCCCGACGGTATTGGCGGCCCCCTATCCGCCGGTGGCGTCAGCATCGGTTTGCTTCCCAAAAACAGCAAAAACACTTTCAACATTACCATTGATATGCCGGAAAATACCCCGGTAGAAATCACTGATGCAATGAGCCGTGAAATTGGCGCTGTGTTGCAGAACGAACAATTTATTTTGAACTATCAGGTATGGGTGGGCCAAACAGGCATTGCTGACTTTAATAGTCTGTTTAAAGGCACCGCTTACCGGGTGGCGGAGAATATCGCCGAAATCAGAGTTAACCTCACATCCAAGCATGAGCGAAGCACCACCTCCATAGAAATGGTAAAAAGCCTGAGGAACAAGCTTCTGCCCATACAGAAAAAATACCCGGGCAGCGTTATAAAGCTGATTGAAGACCCCCCTGGCCCCCCCGTTCTGGCCACCGTGGTGGCAGAAATATACGGCCAGGATCTGGTCGTTTTGCGTGAGCTGGCAGACAATATTAAAAGCGATTTCCAAAATACCTATGATATGGTCGATATAGACACGAGTACGCCATCTGACGTGCACGAAGTGGTTATTATTGTCGACAAGGAAAAGGCTGCCATATCGGGGATATCTACCGGCCAGATTCAACAGACACTCGCCTACCTGATCAAGGGCAGCGTTGTAGCTGCGAGCCATATCCCGGGTGAGAAAAGGCAGGTTCCCATCAGGCTTGTCGTACCACGCCAATACCTGGTAGACCCGTCACTGCTCCACAGTGTCTACGTTTCCAATAGCTCGGGCCAGAAAATTGCAGTATCTGAGCTTGTTCAGATTGAAAAAAGATTGGTCGAGCATCCTATTTACCACAAAGATAGTGAACGCGTTGTCTATGTAAGCGGCGAGTTACGTGATAGCGCGCAATTCTCTGCCACTCTGGATCTAAACCAGAGATTGAACCAGAGGGAAATCCCGGATAATGGCCTGTTGCAGACTGCTAATTTAAACATCTTCGACACTGTCCCCGACGCGACCCGTGGTTACCAGTTACTGTGGGGCGGAGAGATGCGGCTGACACTGGACGTATTCAGGGATTTGGGCGCCGCATTGTGCCTTACACTAATCTCCATATTTTTGCTGTTGATCGCCTACTACAAATCATTCCGTTTACCACTGATCGCCATGGCAGCCATTCCTTTGGGTCTTATAGGTGTTTTCCCCGGCCATTGGCTCATGGGCGAGATGTTTTCCGGTGCCTCACTTATCGGCGTCATCGCACTTGCGGGTGTGGTGGTGAGGAACTCCCTCCTGATTATCGATTTGACTTTGCAAAATATCGAAAACGGTATGTCACCGGATAAAGCCGTCATAGAGGCGGGGGCAACCCGATTCCGGCCCATATTGCTAACAGCATTAGCGATCGTCCTCGGGACGGCGATTATGCTGAGTGACCCGGTTTTTACGGGACTCGCCATATCCTTAATATTCGGCACGATAACAGCGACCGTACTAACTTTGCTAATTATCCCCATGCTACTTTATTTGACACTGGCAGATGATAAATCTGTCGCGGCCAGTGGCGAGGTACACTAGTATTCAAACCACCCCTTTGGCAAGCCGTCTCTTCCCGCTTTTGGGTTGAAATTGGCGCCTTTATGAGCGGGTATCGCAGATTTATACTGGCAATTTCCTTTTCCGAGCCTTCCCTGATCAAGCAGGTGGAATAACCCGATCAACTATGAAAGATACTCTGCCATAGGGCCTGTCGATAGCGTGTGAGGCGATACAGAAGCAGCATCAGATGCTACTCTCGCGACCTTCCCAGTGAGGAGCACGCAGCTTGTTCTTGTAGAGCTTGCCCGTGGGGAGCCGGGGAAGCTCGCTGTGGAACTCAAATACCTTGGGGCACTTGTAGTGGGCGATGTGCTCGCGGACAAACGCGTGCAGTTCTCGCTCCAGTTCTTCGTCGCCTTGCACACCGGCAGCCGGTTGCACCGCAGCCTGGACCGCCTCCCCCATTTCATCATCGGGAACGCCGAACACGGCGATGTCAGCGACCTTGGGATGGAGCACGAGACAATCCTCGATTTCCTGTGGGTAGATATTCACCCCGCCGGAGATGATCATGAAGCTCTTGCGGTCGGTGAGGAACAGCCACCCGTCGTCGTTGAGGTACCCGACATCGCCGAGTGTGGTCCAACCGCGACCCTTCAAATCTTTCGAGTCCTGCGTCTTCTCAGGGGCGTTGTGATACTCATAGGCGGGACCCTCGCCGAAATAGATGGTGCCGGCTTCGTTTGCCGGTAACTCGTCGCCGTTGTCGTCGAGAATATGAACCTCCCCAATGAGTGCTTTGCCAACCGTACCGGGGTTCGCCAGCCAGTCGTCCGGCCTGGCAAGACAGAAGCCGTTCAGTTCGGTACCAGCGTAGTATTCCCAGAGAATGGGGCCCCACCAGTCCATCATCTGCCGCTTGACCTCAACGGGGCACGGTGCGGCCGCATGCACCGCCAAGTTCATCGAGGAGACGTCATACCTGACCCGTTCCTGCTCGTCGAGCTTGAGCATGCGCACGAACATCGTGGGCACCCACTGGGAGTCGGTTACCTGGTACTGCTCTATGAGCCGCAGTGCGTCCACGGGGTCGTACTTCTCCATCACCACGACGGTTCCGCCGATCGACTGAATCCCGAGACTGAAGCCGATCGGCGCCGAATGGTAGAGGGGCGCCGGACAGAGGTAGACGCTGTCGGCATTCATCCCGAAGACCCCGCTCGCCAGCCCGGTGATCGTCATCCCTTCGCTGACCGATTTGTCACTGAGCGGGCGCTTGATACCCTTGGGGCGACCAGTCGTACCCGACGAATAGAGCATCATCTCACCTGCCGGCTGTTCATCGAAAGGAGTCGCCGGCATCGCCGCGATGGCATCTACATATGACTCGAAGCGATCGTCATCTTCACCGATCAGGAGCGCCAGCTTGACCCCCGGTGCATACTGGAGGGCCTCCGCCGCCACCTCGGCCTTTGCTGTTGTGGTGACGAATGATCGCGATCCTGAATCATCGAGGATGTAGCCAACTTCCTCCGGGGAGAGATAGCTATTGATTGTTGTGACATAGAGCCCGGACCGAAGCGCCGCCCACATCACCTCGAAGTATCGGGGTTGGTTCTCACTCAAGATCGCCACGTGATCACCACGGGTGAGCCCGCGCTCACGCCAGAACCGGGCGAGTTGGTTTGACCGGTCGTCGAGTTGACGGTAGGTGACGACCTCTCCCGACTGACCCATGATGATGGCTGGATGGTCGGGCTTTGTTATGGCATGTACACCTGGATACATGGATCTCTTCCCCTATAGGATTTATAAACGAATATAAT
>Ga0164315_10003503_pt1 | contig 12178 bp, 11 predicted proteins | sample GuaBasSedimGuay6_FD_113737 | JGI IMG/M metagenome (GOLD analysis project Ga0164315, IMG submission 113737) | Subseafloor sediment microbial communities from Guaymas Basin, Gulf of California, Mexico - Guay6, Core 4569-2, 0-3 cm | ecosystem: Environmental > Aquatic > Marine > Hydrothermal vents... | reverse complement strand
TAACCTATTAACATAATAACCTATTAACATAATAACCATGCGCACACCATTAGTTCTTATTGTTTCTATGATATTTCTGTCATGTAATTCTACAAAGAGAGGCGACCAGGTTGAATTTAAAGTAAATGAAGCTCAGAACCGGATAGAGGTAATGATCGACGGAGACCTGTTTACAGCCTACAGGTATGAGAACGCACTTGAGAAACCTGTACTTTATCCCATCTATGCTCCTGGAGGGATAGAGGTAACCAGGGGCTTCCCCATTGCGCCAAGGGAGTTGGAGCGTGTGGATCATCCACACCATTTAGGTCTCTGGTTAAATTTTGGAGATGTGAATGGTTTTGACTTTTGGAATAACTCCTACGCCATTCCAGCGGAACGAAAAAAGCACTATGGAAGAATCGATCATAGTGAAATCATTAGGGTCGAATCCCAGGGAGAAAAAGGTGTTCTTGAGGTATCCACAAGTTGGATGGCTCCTGACAATGAGCAGGTCGAGAAGCTGCTAAAGGAACAGACCAAATTTGTTTTTGCCAGTATGGATGGCGTGCGGACCATAGACCGGATCACCACCCTGGTAGCAGTGGCTGATGAGGTGGTATTCACCGACAATAAAGAAGGAATGCTGGCCATTCGGGTGGACCGTGCATTCGAGCATCCGTCCAAATCACCGGTGATTTTTTCCGATGCAGCAGGGAATCCCACTGAAGTTCCTGTGCTGAACAATGAAGGAGTTACAGGATGGTACAGGAACAGCAATGGAATTGAGGGAGAAGAGGCCTGGGGAAAAAAAGCTGAATGGGTGAAACTTTCAGGCACCAAAGAGGGGCAGAGCTGTTCAATGGTCCTTATGGACCACCCTTCAAATACGGGATACCCTTCCTGCTGGCATGCCAGGGGATATGGTCTGTTCTCTGTGAATAACATGGGAAGTAAAGTGTTTAACGAAGCCAATCCCCAATTTGAGCTTGTTCTGAAAAAAGGTGAATCGTTAACCTTCAGGCACAGATTTGTGGTCTCCTCCAGGGATCTTAGCGACCAGGAGATAAAGGAAATCTACAGCAGCTTTATTGAAGATTGACCACCCGGCCCTTTCTACTGCTTTCATATGCCGCTTCAATGATCCGGATCACATCCCTGGCTTGTTCAGCAGTCACCTGCAGGGGTTGATTGTTCCGGATGGCCTCATATATATTGTCATAATAGGCCAGGTAGTTCCCAGGGATGGTTTTTATTGTTCCCAGGAGCTCTTCTCCCTGGAAAGTGGTGTTAATCTTTCCCCATGAGGATTCAGGTTCTTCGCCCCAATTTGCTGAATTCGGGGAGATACCTGCCTTCAGATCAGCCTCCTGGCGGTCCTGTCCCCTCATTAGAAAACTGCCCTCGGTTCCATGCAGGATAAACCGGGGGCCGGGCTCCTTCACAAGGTAGCTGCTTCGCAGCTGGCATTTAAATTCGGGGTAGTGCATGAAGAGGTCGTAGCTGTCGTCGGTTTTTGCACCATCCCTGAGCATGCGGCTGTCGCAAAACAGGCGTTCTGGCATTCCAAACAGGGTTAAGGTCTGATCCACCAGGTGCGATCCAAGGTTATAGAGTGTACCTGTTCCATTGGACTGGTCCTTCCAGGATTCCTTGACGTAATTTCGAAAACGATCAAAGTGCGATTCGAAATCCACCAGGCGACCCAGTTTACCCGTTTCAATGACCTCCTTTACAGTCATAAAACCTCCATCCCAGCGGCGATTATGAAAGACAGAGAGTATGGTCCCTTTCTCCCGGGCCAGGCCGATCAGGGTATCAGCATCAGCAGCTTTCAGGGTAAAGGGCTTCTCAACCACTACATGCTTGCCGGCTTCAATGGCTTTGGCACACATTTCAGAATGAAGGTGGTCGGGGGTGTTTACAACCACCAGTTCAATGTCGGGGTCCTCCAGGATGGCCTCATAGTCGCGGACAATCTCCGAACCCGGATGCTTCCCCTCAGATTCATTTCGGGTTCTTTCAAGGATCTTGCTAATTTTATAACCTGATCTAGCTTCACGGAGCGGACCATGAAACACCACTCCCGACATACCATAGGAACAAAGGGCTGTATTTATCTGATGCATGGTTGTAAATTTAGAAAAAATGGAGGATTCTGAAAAGAAATAGATGGAGACACAGCACCGACATATCTCTTCCATGGGTACCAGGCTGGATCTGGTATTCCCGGGCATGGGGTCTGAACTATGCGATAAGCTTATGTCACAGATAAAATCTGAGCTACATCGACTTGATTCTCTACTCTCTATTCATCGGCTCGATTCAGAGCTTTCCCATCTGAATAGCACCGGTCATGCAGGAACCATTGAGATAAGCCAGGAGCTGTATGAAATTTTAGACCATGTAAAACATCTGTCAGAAAAAACAGAGGGTTATTTCGATGTGACCATGAAACCCGTTTCCGACTATTTAAAATCGGGAGATGGTCAGAAACAGATCGTTGATAAGAATACGCGGGATATGGTAGGAATGGAGCAGCTGATTATGGAGAAGGAGGGAGTCAGGTTCAAAAGAGAGGGCGTAATGCTTGATCTGGGGGGCTATGGCAAAGGCTACGGCGTAAAAAAGATTGTAATGATCCTGCAGGCGGCCGGGATTCAGTGCGCCCTGATCAGTTTTGGGGAGAGCCTTATCTATGGACTTGGAAGTCATCCCTACGGTGAAACCTGGAGAGTTAGTGTTCCCAACATCAACCAGCAACAACCCATTGAATTCGATCTGAAGGATGAAGCGCTATCCACCAGCGGTAATTCTTTGAATAACCAAAAAAAGTTTGCAAATTCGGGACATATTGTGAATCCCGTCACACTTCAAATGATCACAATCGATGGATTGGTGAGTGTGAAGGCGAAAGATCCGGTTATTGCCGAAGTCTATTCTACTGCTCTGTTTAGCGCAGGACCGGATGTATCGAAAGAGATCTTAAAAAGTGTACCGGGCGTAGAATTTCGCTGGGTACGTCCATACAGTAACGGAACGATTTAAATCAATGGAAAACAACAGACGAGATTTTATTAAGACATTTTCGGCCATGGCAGCAGCGGGACTCTTTGTTTCGGGAATGCCCTGGTTAAAGGATTTGTATGCACAGGATGGTTTAAAGACGGTAAAGCTAGGAATTATTGGACCTGGTTCGAGAGGAATGCTATTGCTCGAGCACCTTAAGAGTGTCCCGGAGCTGGAAATATCCTGTTTCTGTGATGATTATGAACCCCACTTTGAAAGGGCAGGTCAGTTTCTTCCCGGTGCTAAGGGATATCGGGATTATCGGGAAATGCTTGAGAAGGAGCAGATGGATGGAGTGGTTATAGCTGTTCCTCTTCATAAACACAAGGAGATTACAGTGGCAGCACTGGATGCAGGTCTGCATACTTTCTGTGAGAAAGCCATGGCTAAAACCTATGAGGATTGCAATGAAATGGTCAAGGCCAGGGAGAGAAACAATAAGATTCTCTATATAGGACACCAACGGATCTTTAATACCCGGGTCCTCCAGGCCATGAAAGAGATCGAGGAGGGTACTATTGGAGAAGTGACCCAGATGAGAGCTTACTGGCACCGCAATAACGACTGGCGCCGACCTCTTCCATCACCAGAGCTGGAACGGAAGATCAACTGGAGGATGTACCATGAGTACTCCCTCGGACTGATGACAGAACTTGCCAGTCACCACCTCCAGGTCACCAACTGGGTGCTTAAGGACAAACCCGACTATGTGATGGGCTCAGGGGGGATCAACTACTGGAAAGATGGCAGGGAGGTTTTTGACAATGTGAACCTGGTGTATCACTATCCTTCGGGAACCCATGTGATATACGATTCCATGATCAGCAATAAGAAATATGGCATGGAGATCCAGGCCATGGGGCCTAAGGGAACCATTGAGATCGAGACCGGATATCAGTTCAGTGAGCAGCCACCCCCTGCTGCGGGAATTATACAGCTGATCAATAACCTGGAACATAAGGTATTTGATGCCATACCCATTGGAGGAGCCAGCTGGGTACCTGAGGATCCGTCTGAAGATAAGGGTACCTATCTGCTGGATAAACTATTAAAAACGGATGGGACTGATGTAGAGATGGCATCCTTTGTGTCCGATGTTCGAAACAACCGGATAGACCCATGGTTGACACAGCAGGGCTTCTATGCGAGCATTGCCACAATCATGGGATTTGAAGCCATGATGAACCACAGAATAGAAACCTGGCCCCAAGGACTGGCCATTTAAACGGGAGATTATGAAGCTCAACGATACCACCATTACTGCTCTCCAGAAGAGACGAGAATTGATTATCATCGGGGCCTGTTTTCTGGCTGCCTATCTATTGAATGTGATTGGAATCATCCAGCACAAATCTCCCGCCAAGGAACTTGTTACACAATTGCATGTGGTGTTGCTGGTTTCGCTGGCCTTCTATGGAACAGTTATTCTACTCAGGATTCTGTACCATGTGATATCCCGGTTGTGGATCAGAAAATAAGTGCATCTGTAAGCAGTTCTGTTCGTTAAGGTTTGTTCATTACCTTTGCATCATTCAAAATGAACTGGCCCATATGGCGCACGATCAAAAAATATTTGAAGGAGGACGAAAACTACCGCTGGTGGAGGAGTTCTATACCATCCAGGGAGAGGGGTATCACACAGGGAAAGCAGCCTATTTTATAAGGATTGGAGGATGCGATGTGGGTTGCAGCTGGTGCGATACCAAGTTTTCCTGGAACCCTTCACTTCATCCGGTGGTTCCTGCAGAACAGATTGTGGAGCATGTAATTGCTCAGCCTGCTGCAGCGGTGGTGGTCACAGGGGGAGAACCTCTGATGGCCAATATGGATTACCTCACCGGCATGCTTAAGAGTGAAGGGATTGAGACCTTTCTGGAGACCAGTGGGGCGTATCCACTGAGTGGTACCTGGGACTGGATCTGCCTTTCACCCAAAAGGAATGCTCCTCCTGTTGAAGAGCTCTATAAGAGAGCTCATGAGCTTAAAGTAATTATTGCCTCTGAAGAGGACCTGGATTGGGCCATTGAAAATGGAGAACGAGTGGGCACAGAATGTAAACTGTACCTGCAACCCGAATGGAGTCAGCGAGAGGCAATTCTACCGGTGATCATTGAATTTGCAAAAGAGAATCCAAAGTGGATGATCTCACTGCAATCGCATAAATATATGCGAATTCCTTAAATTAACAGGTATGAAACTGTTGTGGTTATACATAGTCCTTCTGGTCACCTGGGGAAACGCCTGGGGACAAGCATACAGCACAACTTCTAAAAGAGCTATTAAGCAATTTGAAGAGGCCAGGGCCTGCTTTGAGCGCATGGACGATGCCTGTGTAGAGGAGGCGCTGCTAAAAGCCATTAAGGCAGATCCTGAATTTGTTGAGGCCTACCGTATGATGGCTCAGCTCAATTTTGACAGGGGAGAGATAGAGCAGGCCATTGATTATTTTTCCACCTCCCTGGAACTTGATCCCCTTGGAAATCCAGATGGATACCGCCTGATGGCAGGGTTAACCATAAGGATCGGAGACTATATCCAAACCCTGGAATATGTGGATAAATTTCTCTCTTTTCCACCCCATGAAGTAAGGAACAGGGAGGAGGGAGTGTTGTTAAGAGAGAACTGTCTGTTTGCACTGAAAGCTATGGAGAACCCGGTCCCCTTTGAACCGGAAAATCTTGGAGATGCCATCAATTCTGAATTTAGTGAGTACTGGCCATCTCTGTCGGTGGACGAACAGAAGTTGATGTTCACTGTAATGCTGCCACTGGAGTCAAAAGAGGGGACTTTACCATTGAGAATGCAGGAGGATTTTTTCTTTTCCATCCGTACAGGTAATCAATGGGAATCCCGAAGAAGTGCGGGGATACCCTTAAATACCCTGGACAATGAAGGAGCTCATACCATGACTGCCGATGGCATGAATCTCTATTTCACCGCCTGTAACCGAAGGGATGGAAAGGGAATGTGTGACCTTTATCATTCCACCTGGACGGACGGAAACTGGAGTGCCCCCACGAACCTGGGATCCCCTGTTAATACCAGGTACAGTGAAAAACACCCCTCCATATCGGCCGATGGAAGAAAGTTATACTTCACCTCCACAAGGCCCGGGGGACTGGGATCCTATGACATCTGGATATCTGTAAAGATTGGCGATTCATGGAGTGAACCGGTGAACCTGGGCGATTCAGTCAATACTACAGGATTGGAGCAATCTCCATTTATCCACCCCGATCAGCAGAGTCTCTATTTCTCCTCTACCGGGTGGCCAGGGATGGGCCAGGGGGATCTGTTTCTTACAAAGGCTCTTTCAAAAGGCCTGTGGTCCCGATCCATTAACCTGGGTTATCCCATCAATACCCATAATAATGAAATGGGATTGACGGTCAATGCCCGGGGCAACAGGGCTTACTTTGCCTCTGACCGGGGCGAAGGGACAGATACCGACCTCTTTACATTTGAACTACCCCTGGAAATAAGACCTGTTATGGTTTCCTATATGAAAGGACGGGTATATGATTCTCGCAATATGAAAGGAATAGAAGCAGTGATGCAGCTGATTGACCTGGAGACAGAAGAGGTTGTGATGGAGCTGGAGTCACATCAGGGAAATGGCGACTACCTGATCTCTTTACCCACTGACAGGGATTATGCCCTGAATGTCTCTACGGACGGCTATCTCTTCTATTCAGATCACTTTACCTTCTCGGGGATTCACAGCGCCGTGGATCCCCTGCACATGGATATTCCCCTTGAACGAATCATAGCCGGAAGTACAGTGGTACTTCATAATGTCTTTTTTGAAACAGAATCTCATTCTCTTCATAAGGAATCCCTGGCCGAGCTAAATAAGGTGTATGAATTTTTGGAACGTAATCCTTCCATTCAGGTGGAGATCAGCGGTCACACCGACAACACAGGCTCCCCTCAACACAACATGGAACTTTCAGAACAACGGGCGGAGGAAGTGGTTAAATATTTGGATAACAAGGGAATACAAATAGAAAGATTGCTTTCCACCGGTTACGGTGAGGAGGTTCCGGTGGCTGAAAACGACACCGAAGAGGGCAGAAGATTGAACAGGCGTACCGAGCTAAAAATTGTTCGGATACAATAAAAGCTATCTTTGTTTTGGCAAATGGGAAAGTTTAAAATCATACAACGGGAGATACCTGAATATTTGAGGGACAAGTCAACCATTACTTCCCAGGTGATGTTTGTTTCCATCTTTGCACTGGTCTTTATAAATATCTACTCTCCCTTCAATGCATCTTCCTGGTTTGAGGTGGGCAGGATCGAATTTTTCTTCTATTCAAGCGCCTTTATCCTCTTTGGAATGCTGATCATTGTAGTGAGCAAGCTTATCTTTTTTCTGATTGCCCGAAGGAAAAAGTTTACCTATCTGATATTTGGGATGTGGCATGTGATGGAGGTGGTTCTGCTGGCGGTGACCTACCTGGTGGTGGACCTGGTAATGTTGAATTCCGAGGCCGAACTGGTGAAGCGATTTACAGGGTTACTTTTTATCACCCTGCTGGTGCTGGCCATTCCTTACTCTTTATCGTGGTTGTGGATCTCACTGAAGGACAAGAGAGAGAAACTGGAAGGTCATACACAAGATACATCCCTGGAATTCAGGGAGAGGAAAATGATCACATTTCGTGATGAAACCAATAAACTGCGTTTTTCCATTAAGTCGCAGGATATCCTCTATGTGGAGTCGACCGATAATTATGTGACAGTTCATACCGCTGAGAAGGGCAAAATTAAAAAGATCATGCTTCGCAATACCATGAAGCGGCTGGAGAAGGAGCTGGAAGGCACACTGATCCAGAGGTGCCACCGCTCCTATATGGTCAATTTCGAAAACATTAAACTGGTGAAGCTGATAAGCACCAACCTCTACATATACCTGGATTTCCACGATGAGATCCGCATACCGGTCTCCCGTACCTATGCAGAGCATGTTCATGAATTCCTTAACCGGGTATCACTGTGATTTTAGTTGATTTAAACTGTCCTTTTTTTTCGAAAATGAACACTGTAGCTTCAAGTGGAAAGTTTGAGTATATAGAGCTAGGCGTGGCAGAGGAGTGGGTGGATCCACTTAAGGCATCCTATTTGGCCCATATAGTCCAAGATAGTATCTTGCAGAAACCTAACTTCAAGCTAAAAGCCTGATACCTTGAATAAATTATCCCAATTTTGGCAGGAGCTGAAACGCAGAAAGGTTGTGCGTGTAATTACTGTCTATGCTGCTGCAGCATTTGTCATTCTAGAGCTGGTCGATATAATCACGGACCCATTTGGATTGCCTGATTGGACACTGATACTTGTTGTTGTTCTATTATGCATTGGATTAATCGTATCAATGATATTTTCCTGGATCTATGATGTAAAGCCTGAAGGAGGACTTGAGAGGACAAAACCTTCTCATAAGGTGAAAACGGAGGATCAGCAACTTTCTTCAGGTGGATGGAAGATTGCCACGTATCTCAGTTTCGTTGTTATTATTGCATTGATTGTCTTCAATATCCTTTCTACCGGGAACAAATCTGGAGCGAGCTCAGTCCGTGAGAAATCCATTGCAGTACTACCTTTTGCCAATTTGAGTGAAGACAGGGGAAATGAATATTTTGCCGATGGACTGGTGGATGACTTGTTAAATCGTATCTCCGTGATTGAGGAGTTGAAGGTGATTTCACGAACTTCTTCCGAGATGTACCGTGACAGAGGAGCTAAAAGTGTTCCTGCGATCGCCAGTGAACTGGGCGTTTCATATATTCTGGAAGGAAGCGTACAGAGGTATGGTAACAAGGCCAGGATCAACGTTCAGCTCATCGATGCCATTAACGATGATCACATTTGGGCTGAAAATTACGATCGTGATATTGTTGATGTTTTTAAAATACAAAGCGAGATTGCCATACATATAGCCTCTGAACTCAATACGATCCTTACATCCAAGCAAAAAATGCATCTTCAGGATGATAAGACCAAAAATGTGAAAGCGTTTGAACTATATCAAATGGGTCGGTTTTTTTGGAACAAACGCACCGGTGATGGATATAAGACAAGTATGGAATACTTTGAAAAGGCTATCGAAGAAGATCCCGGCTATGGCTTAGCTTATGCGGGATTAGCCGATACATATAATTTAATGGCAATTCAGGGCTGGATAGATAAGCAGGAAGGCAGGGACAAAGCAGTAGAGCTGGCATTAAAGGCTCTGGAATTGGACGAGAATCTCGCTGAAGCATACACGGTACTGGGATCAATCTACGACTATGTGGATTGGGATTGGGAAAATGCAGAAAGCGCTTTTAAACGTGCCATTGAAATAAATCCAAATTATGCCACTGCCCATCACTATTATTCACAGCATTTGCATATTACCGGACAACATGAAGATGCTTGGTTGCACATCGGCAAAGCGCTTGAGCTCAACCCACTTTCTTTTGTAATCAGATATGTAAGTGGACATGAAATGTATTATAATGATGGTCTTTTTGAAGAAGCCCTGGCAGAAATCCAAAAGTGCAATGAGCTACATGAAAACCATCCATGGATCGCACGTGCTGAATTAGAGATTTACTGGCGACTGGGTGAAGAGGAAAGAGCCTATGAAGCATTAAAGAAGATTCTTAATCGAGACTCGGTATACAATCTTAAGGAAGCAGAAGATATATACAAGGAATCTGGCCTTAATGTGGTTATTGACTGGAAAATGGAGATTGATTCAATGGATACTGAAAGAAGGTTTCAGGCTTATCACATTGCCAATACCTACGGTATGATTGGAGAGAATGAGAAAGCGATGGATTGGCTTGAGAAAGCTTCTAATATGCATATGATTTCACCGCATTTGAGTTTTAATATCCATTTTAAAAACCTGCATAACAATCCAAGGTACATTGCTATTTTGGAGGAAATGGGATTGGGAGGCTAATGCATTCTTTAACTTACCTGTTTGAGCATTAAAAAGCAAGGTGCCATTGATCCAGTAATAGGGCACTCTCCACACTTCTCTATGTTCGATATCCTGAACTCCTTTATCTAAGTTCAAAGCCGATAGGGGATAGTCCATAACAAAAACTGTATTCCTATAACAAAACCCAGATACCGGTGAGTTTTTCTGATTAAAACTTAATTCATAAGTCCATGTTCTCTGTTTGTCGCATCTTAAAAGTACATTTACTTTCTAAAAATCTGGAGATATAGAAAAGAGAATTGAATTACTGGCGCCTGGTGGAGATATCGATTCCATTAAAGCTGCAATACTCGCAGGTGCTGATGCCATATACTGTGGTCTGGATCGGTTTAATGCCAGAAATCGCGCGACCAATATTTCCATCGATGACTTACCGGGGATAGTAAGAGTAGCCCACAAACAAAACTGCAAGGTCTTTCTAACTCTTAATATTGTCATCGTAGAAAGCGAAATCCGGGCATTTATAGCTCTACTTAAGCGCTTAATCCATACAAACATTGATGGAGTTATTCTCCAGGATCTGGGGATGCTTCACCTGGTCTCCGAATATTTCAAGGCACTTCCCATCCACGCTTCTACCCAGCTGACTACCCACAATGAAGGTCAGATCCTTTTTTTAAGCAGGTTCAAGGTTTCCCGGGTCAATCTGTCACGAGAGCTAAATCTCAATGAAATAGGGGAGATAACGGCCTTTGGCAAAGAATGCAATATCTCCACCGAGGTATTTGTACATGGATCCCAATGCCTCTCTTTTTCAGGGATCTGTTATTTCAGTTCAGTTCAGAGTGGGAATTCTGGAAACAGGGGGAGATGCAGCCAACCGTGCAGGGATCGCTATATCACCACTCCTGCCGGGAAGGATTACCCCCTGAATCTGAAAGACATTTCTGCTTTTGTTAACCTCCCGGATTTGGTTAAGGCCGGAGTTGAATCATTGAAAATAGAGGGACGAATTAAAAAATTCGACTACATCTATACAGTTGTGAATTCATGGAAAAAACAGATTCAAAGATTTTATAGCCAACAGACCATCAGTAAGGACAATAGCGAGCTATACAGGGTGTTCAACCGGGACTTTTCAAATTCCTATCTAAAGGGAGAAATTCATCGGGATATGTTTATTGATGATCCACGGGATCACTCATTAAAACATCTCTCTGAAATCAATAAGAATGGTACCGGGCCAGTTACTGAGTCTGATGCTTTAAAGTTATATGCTGATAAGGAGGAGGCTAAAGCTACCATTGAAGGATTGATCAATCAGGTAAGTATAGCAAAAGCTCCCCTGGTTTTCAAGCTCGCTGGTGAGGCTGGTACTCCCTTAAAAGTGTGGGTGGAGACCCCTGACAGATCATTCCAACTTGAATCCGGAATTAAGCTCTCCCATTCAGGAACCGGGGCTCTAACAGAAAGTATGGTTTTAAGAAAATTCAAACCCCCGGAGGAGACAGCATATTTCATTCAGGAGCTGGATTTGAGTGGTCTTGAGGGGAACCTTTTTATCCCGTTAGGAGAACTCTCCTCATTAAAGAACAAGGTACTATACCTCCTGAACAGGTCGAAAGAGATAGTTTCTGCCATTGAGGTACCACTCCCAATCAATCACAGGGAAGAAGAGGTGGCACCTTCACTTTCTGTATTAATAGCAGATCAGAAAGAGGTGGATCAATTCAAGGAGGGTCCTGCAGATCTCTATTTCCAGCTTCCCAGTGGATTTAAGAATGAGTGCTCTGAGCTTAAGGACCTGTTTTTGAGCCATAAAGACTTGATCCCCTGGTTTCCCTCAGTTTTAATCGGTGAGGACTACCATGCTGCAGTTGATTTTCTTGAGCATGTTCGTCCGCCCTGTTTGGTGACCAATAATACGGGAATTGCCTATGAAGCCTGCAGGCTTGGAATATCATGGATAGCGGGCCCCTATTTAAATGTAGTTAACTCATTTAGCCTGCAGGGTCTAAAAGAGAGATTCAATTGTAGAGGTGCATTTATATCCAATGAGCTCAGTAAAGACCAGATCAAAAGCATCAGGAGGCCTGCAGATTTCAAGCTTTACTACAGCATTTATCATCCCATTGTACTTCTTACCAGCAGACAATGCCTGTTTCAACAGGTGACCGGATGTGAGAAGTCCATGAT
>Ga0164315_10003500_pt1 | contig 12180 bp, 12 predicted proteins | sample GuaBasSedimGuay6_FD_113737 | JGI IMG/M metagenome (GOLD analysis project Ga0164315, IMG submission 113737) | Subseafloor sediment microbial communities from Guaymas Basin, Gulf of California, Mexico - Guay6, Core 4569-2, 0-3 cm | ecosystem: Environmental > Aquatic > Marine > Hydrothermal vents... | reverse complement strand
AAGCATCTGCTGCGTATTCGTCCAAGTTCAACAGGGTTGATAACTGGGCGATTCCAGGCATACCAAAAGTTCCAAGAAATTCTGTAGCAGGATTTGCCATCTCTGCTCGCATGATTACTGACTTGTCTTCTGCTTCTGCTTCCAGCTTAGTGTCTTCATCTGTGCCGATGACCTTGATAGTTTCAAAAATACCAAGTTTATGAGTGTGGTTCACAATGTCCACTAAATTGTCTCTCATTTGTTCTTCTCCATTAGGTTGTTATTATAGTTATGCTTTTACGTGTGGTGTTAAAATTATCTTACCAAGTGTTTGTCCAGTGCGATTGGACTCCAGAATTCCAGGTTTTCGAAATTCTACCCAGGATATAGTTGTATCTGTATCCTCGGTCTTAATGTCAATAAAATCATTCTCTGTTAACAGTCCCATCATTGTGCTTTTTGGCATATATGACATTAAATGATCTTCGGCACGGCGACACTGTTCCGGCAGCTCTGCGTTGTTATAGCTTAACATGCATGCTCCGCCCGGTCGTAGTACTTTGTGAATCTCTTGCAAGTAATCTCGGATTTGCAATACCGAAAAATAGTTGAATGTATTCCAACTAAACACAAATCCAAATTGATTTTGCGGAAGCATATGCAATCCCGAACCGTGATTAATATAGCATCGTAATCTGTTTTGGTACTTCGCGCTAAACTGTGACTTTGCAGATTCTAGGAACTCTTCGTTGTAGTCTACCAGATATAACGGATCACACGCAACTAAGTTAGGGGTCCAATATCCGTCACCTGGACCAATTTCCAATCCTGGATATCGCCAATCTGTGTATTGCCCAATCCTAGCTTTTGCCATCTCTTCACTGAATTCGGTTATCGGCAGTTGCTGAAACTCTCGTTGATATGTGGCTGTTTTGAATCTTGCACCATGGTCTGCCCAATATGTGAGATCAGAATGTAACATTGAGGTTGACTTCATGTTGATCTCGTTTTCAAGGTCTATGATACGTTCTTCTATCTTAGTTATAATGAACGATGTGTATTTTATATTGCTCGTAAACAAACGGTCTAATTCTTCGAAGCCGGTGTCGCTGGGATAATCGTCGGCGATGTCACATATGTAATGATGCCCAGCCAGCAAATCGTCCATTGCTGTATCTACTGACATCCGCTTCAACCGATTACGCAAACAGATTAGTTCTGAAATTTCCATTAGCCGAATAGTGCGTTGAATGTGGATCTTGTGTCTGTGTTATCTTTGATATCCCATTTCAGTACGCCGAGTAAGTTGTCAACCTTTGCGTCAACTACTGCGTCTATCATAGCGTTATCATCGAACGGCAATTCCTTAAACCAATCTGGTAATTGCTTTTCATCTACGGGATATGCTACGCTCATCATGCCCATCGGATTCTTCCGTAGCTTACAAATGATACATTTCTGACCGTCTTGTATTTCCATGCTGTAGTTATCGGCGTTAACCTTGCGCAACATGTTCCAATGGATCGCTGCCTTCGCATGACCAACGCCACATTTGCCAGTCTTGTTGTAGACTGCGGTGTGCTTGGTTAATTTGTTCACACGTTTTGGCGCACCCTTCTCCCACGAATCCAATCCAGCAAATTCAATTTTGAATGCACGAATCTTCTCGTAGATGTCTTCACGATCAACATTGGTTAACAAGTCTATCAGTATGTCCTTAAGGAAAAGCTGTACGTTGGGCGGAGTATCACTGCGCTTCAAGTCTAGCCCCATTGCTTTTAGATATCCTGGTTTACCATCAACATCCTTACGCTCGCCTTCCAAGTCTATTACCATTGCCGCATAGCGTTTCTTAGTAATGAATAGTCCAGTAGATGCAGTTATTTCGCGGCCGCCTTTAATTATACGTCCGTGATCTAGTGGGCAATGAAATGCTCGTTGCATGAATGCCGGGAAGTTGTCGTTGCACGAATCAGATATAGTTTCATACAATTCGTTTGCCATGTCTACATCCCATACTGTCTCTTTAGGAGTAAACGGTTGCGCACTAAAATACACCGAATCCGTGTCGCCGTAGATTATGCTTTCGCCTAAGTGATCGAACTCGCCAGTTATGCATTCGTTAACATGACTAGCCATAAACTTCGCAATAGTTCGGCCGGTAAGCGTTACGCTTTGTCCCAGTCGTTGGTCAAAGAACCTACAATGCTTGTTCAGCAGAGCGCCGTACAGACTGTTTAATCCGATCTTACGCACTAATTGCAGCTTATCCCAGTGATCTACAGCTAATTTAGCGGCCGCTTTTTCTGGAACCAGCCAGCCATCTATTACACTCACTTCGTAGCGATCTAAGAGCTTCTCTGCGGCTCTTACATCAACTTCTTCAAATGATACAAACAATGCATCAAAATCTAAGTCTCGCAACGGCTCAACGCCGCCAGTAACTTTGATATCTTCAAAGCCAGCTGGAAGTTCAATCCCTTTGTCGCCGTCTGCATTTTGCAGCGCAACAAAGCGACCTTTAGTCTTCTGCATATCCTGTCGTTCAGTGTACCAACGCTCCAAGAGTCCGGGTATAATTGCTTTCTTTTCGTACGAGAAGATTGTGCCGTTCGCACTCATCATCCACGGTTGCCCGCCTTCGAATATTATTGTGTATGCATCTGCGGCAGTCATTTCAGTTGACTTGTTACCAAGTCTTGCCATAGCTGCTGTCTCACTGTTACCCAAAGATTCCCAGTCAATTGTGACCATAGTATCTGTGCGCCTTTCCATTATGTAATTGTATTCCAAGCTGGCAAACTTTCCTTCCCATGCTCCAGCAAATGAATGACTCTTGTGCGCGTCAAGATATTCGTGTATCATTGCATTTGTATCTGTTTGTCGTACTTGTCCAATCAATGTTTCCGGCGCCATGTTCAATGCGCGTAGCACAGATGGATACAGAGAATTGATGTCAATTGATGCTAACCATTCCCAGAAGCCTTTCTTTGGATGCGCAACATACGCGCCCGCGGCTTGGTCAAATTCTGTTTCGTGTGACCGCTTCTTGTTAGGAACGATAAGTCCTAGTCGGTGCGCTTCGTTAATAATGCCTTGCTCTGTTACCGCAACCGCTCCCATTGTCTTCGGTATCAATTCTGTGTTGCCGTGCGCGTACGAAGAAGCGGTTGATATGAAATCGTTCTTCATATCAATTTTATGAATTAGGTATGTGTCTTGTCTGTTGTATGCTATGAACTTTTCAAAGTCGTTGTTGTATAATTGGTCAAGTGTGCCAGTGTATTCAACTTTTGTTTCTTTAACTTCGTGCTCGCCAATCGCGTCCAAGCTATACGAATGCATTTCGTGGTATGTGTACTTCTTGTACAGTGCCATATAATCTAAGTGAACTCGGCCGATCAAATCAAATGTAGTTTGCTCCGCACCATACATTTCATAGTTGCGTTTCTTGGGCATTTGATCCCACAAGCACCATTTGCGATTGTCCGAGTTAGACAGCACTCTTGCGATACGATTAACTGTGTATGGAATATCAAAGTTGTCGCTGTTCCAACCAGACAGCACGTCACAGTCTCCTATAAGCTCTAAGAATGTTTCCAGCATGTCGCCTTCATCTTCGAATATGAATGTGTTGTCAAACTTGGCAGCGATGCCATCTGCTACATCTCTAGCCATAGACTTGGGTGGAATCGCTAATGTGATAAGCTGATCAAGCCACTGCAAGTAAACTGTGATAGCTGTGATGTAATTGAATGGATCTTCGGGCGGAGCATGTCCGCGCACCTTGTCGAAGTTTACCTCGATGTCGAAGAAGCCTACGTTTAATTTCGGTGGCAGTGTTGTGTCGGGCGAGTAGAATGTTTCCAAGCATCTGTTGACGGGCTTGTAGTCACTCTCCCATACTGTTCCAATTTGTTGCGCTACTTCGGCTAGATGTGCTTTACGTGATTTGGATGTATACTTGCTGACCGGAGTGTCGTAAACTGTTTTGTATATGCCATTCTTGTCATCAACATAGAACACGTATTCAGCAGGATAGTTCTTAAACTTTCTCTGCCCTTCATCGTCTCTTTCTACTACTCGAACTATGTCTTTATCATGAAATGCATCTACGTACGACATCTATTATTCTCATTTTTATTGTGTTGTATTTATTAACCGCCGAACATTAAGTTCAACATTCCGATCGTATTAATAATTGTGTACCACGTCATCAGCAGTATCATCCAGCTATCTTTCATCATATATGATGTGATGCTTAGAGATACACTGCCAATGGTAAACAGAATCATAACGGCCCACATATGCGGATCGTTTATGGTTAGGTTCAGTATTAGGCTTGCTCCAACTGAAGCAATCGTTCCAACAGCGCCGATCCAAAATAGGAGCTTATTGGTCTTATATGTGTGCGTCCACATTTGGACAACACCTTTGAATATGTTCATACTATTATACAGCCTTTTTGTTTATTTGTCAAGCGATTCTTCGAATAATTGTTTCATTTTGATAGCTACAAGGTCATGTGCTTTACGACCCACGTGAGCCAAGTCTCTAGCAAAATCGAAATCGACCGGTTCAAGATCGTTTATGCTTAACCATATAAAAGGAATGTGCTCTCTGTCACACAAGGATTTTATAGCTAGAATATTCTTTTCAGCATTGAGTTCATTATGTAAGTCACTAGCCATTTCAACAGTTGGTTCAATCCACACCGCGCCTTTTGATGCGGTATAATTGTAATATGTTGTGCCTTCATAAAACTCGTAACGAAATTTAAACGGAGATAATAAAAATACTGCTTGTGGTTTGTATTTCGGTATGAGGTAATTTGCTAATCTGAATGCTGTATCATTCGACGATCCTGAGATTCCAGCATTATACACCGAAATGTCCGTCAACTTTCCAAGTTGAGACGCCCATGTATCGTTTATATCTAGCCCATTGCCAAATGTATAGCTACAGCCCAATGCCAATAGTGAATTTCCAATATCGACATTGGGCTCATTTCTTAACCCGTAATGATCTAGTTGATATTCTATAACTGTGTCTTGCGTAAAACCATTGCTGATTAGCAATTCTCTGGTTCGTTTATTGAATCTGTCGGGTCCCCAGTTGTTATCAAATATCTCTTTGGAGTCAGTTCCGTACCAATATCCTATACTATTAGGAAGATCGTTGGACAAACTCATTGATTATTTGCGACCGACAGTATCCAGGATAGTTTCTAGTGTATCGAAATCGTCGTATTGATTTTGGAAGTTGCCTTTTTGTGCAGTTTTGATAGCTTTCTTCAAAATAGCTGGCTTGATGTCCATCTCTTCGGCAATTGCTTTGATAGTGTCGTTTAGACCTTCGTTTAAATCTTCGATTTCTTGATAAATGCCGCAGCCTTCGTTAACGATTTGCTTTAGCTTGTTCTTTTGCTCTGGGGTGATTACGTGATCCATTCCGATCTCCTAGTTGATTATGGTAATTGTTCGTAGAGTGGTTGAATGTCTATTGCTAGCACAACTTCAGCGTTTTCTACTAAGTATCTCATGTTATTTATGTGTGCTGCATCAACGTCGGATTTATTTTGCCCTTCATATTTGACTGCATATCGTTTTTCGATTAGTCGATCGTTCAATGATTGTGGAATGTCGTCTACATAGATTATGCCAAGTACACGACCGTATTTGTCTGTGGATCCGTCTAGGGTGGTTTTGATAACTATGTTCTTAGCTTTGGCTAATGCTATGCCAACGTAATCGGAAGCTAAATAGCCAAATACTTTTTCGAGTAAATCTCTGGTTCGTTTTTCTGGTGTGTCGATATGATGTAATCTTACACGCTTTTTAACCCAGACGTCAAAGCCTAAGTCAATGTTCATATCCACTGTGTCGCCGTCTACTACGCGGTCTAAGGTCGCATTGTATGTGTACATTATAAAGCGCCTATTGATTTTATGGCTTTGTTGAGTTTGATTACAAGTTGGTCAAACTTTAGTTCGCAATAACCTTTAGTCATACCCGATTCACTGCGCTTCTTCATCTGCGCAAGATCATCGTCTACTATTTTAGCCATACCGGTAATTTCGTCGTTGTTTGGAATGTGTGTGGCATATGTTAACAAGTTGCCGGAATCATATTTCATAGACCTGATACCAATAACAACATGGTCCGACCCACATTCTCCCTTTAGATATGTTGCATCAGAATGTAAATTAACAAACTGTCCGTACTCATTACTATCGAAATCAGGTGCCAGCATTCCCGCGCAAGCTGATAGTAAAAATACAATTGCTAATGTGGTTAATATTTTCATACAGGTATGAAACTCGCTATGATTGCAAGTGTTGAAAGTGCGCGTGAAATCATTACTTTACGATCCAAGTCGTCGGCTAGTCCGGTCATGTCTTGTATCTCTAGCGCGTCTGCTGCTAGCTCTTTGAATTCGTCTGCGCTAATAGCACCTGCTTTATATTGTTCTTCTACGTCCGCCAGGAACTTTGCTGCAATAGATATAACTGGCTCCTCGTGATCAAAGAAGTCTGAAAAGTTTAAAAATTTATCTTCAGTCATATTAGTCCCAGTCCTTTTCTTCCCAGTTAACTTCGTATCCTGACATCTGCAAGCTGTCTATAACTTGCTCTAAAATGAAGTTGATGTATACTGATACGTTTGATTTGCTTGGATTGTCAACGCCCGGACGGTCTCGTTTGTCCATTAATGCTGCGGTACTAGCAAGTGTTTTAGTTATCTTCTCGATGTTGCCGTCCACGATATGATCGTCCATTGCTTCACCGCTTGCTTCGTCTACGCCGCCACGTTCTTGCTTTTTACGTTCTTGTTCTTCGCGCCAGCGTTCGTCCATCTCTTTGTCTTTAAGACGTTCGTAATGCCAATCGCCCTCTTCGTCTGACATGCCTTCATTCATGTCATCATTTGATAATAACTCATATACTAATTCAATTTGTGAGTCATATAGGCTAGGCAATTCTTCCAAAGCTGTCTCTACATCGCCATAAGCATCGCTACCATCGTACCATACATCGTGGATTTCCTCTACTTCGTATTCATCCAATATACGGTCTCCGCCTTGTGCTAAAGCTCTTTCCGCTTCTTCTGCTCTCGCTGTATATTTTTGTTCAATGTGCATCCATTGACGACTTGCTGCAAAATCTTCTTCGTATTCGGAAGGACGTTGACCTTCTGCCATGTCCGTAAATACATTCAGGCCTAGTACACCGTTTGCCAGTGTGTCTCCTTCTTGTGTTAAATATTCTTTTAAGATTCCTGCGTTTTCTAATAGTTTCTTTAATTCGTTCATAGCATTTTCTTCTTATTTTTTACTGTGTTTGTCAGTTGTTGTTTCTCTCTAGGAGGTGGAACTCGGTCCGACATAAGTGGTCCGCCTTGACGTCCCATGTTTGCTTCCTTCCAAGCATCAGGAGCCATGTCAGTATACTGACCTTGCCCAAGTGCTCGTTTTAATGCTGCTAATTCTTCGTCGCCTTCCATTATTTATATCCTATTGTGTATACATCGCCGTGCTTTTCAATCCATCCGCGAATAGCATGGTTCTCTGCTTGTCGCGATAAAAAGTTTAGGTCGATGCCTAATCTACGTTCTACCATTTTGCCCCGAACATTCAAGACCTCGTGCTGCCCTTCGATTTTAGCATTGCCAAAATTTCTTATGTTCTTACGGATCTCTCGAACAAGGTTTTTGATAGTTCTATCAACATATCGATTAACCTTTTTCCTAAAAGAACTATCGTCCTCTACCTCGCTAACTTTCATCCTATTTGAACATACCTAGCAAGTTGCGCAGTTGACCGACTTCGTCTTTACCTAATTGCTGGTCGACTTCGTCTGCTGGGTTAGCAATCTGGTCAATAGAATTGTCTATGTCCTTATCGCCGCTTCCTAGTACGTTTTTAATAAGTTCTTGCATGCCAGCTAATTCTGCTTCTGGATCCGCTTGCATTGCAGGATCTTCTACTGGATTACCAAGTTCACGATCTTGCCCCGCGTCTTGACGCATATCATCTGCGCTAATTGTTGCTGAATCAAATTCGTTTACAGGAAATGTAACTTTATATCCGCGTTCGCCATTTTTCATTGCTTTCCAATTCTTCACACCGAAATGCATTATAGCTTCATCTTCGGTATCAAATGCATATGTCTTTCCGCCGGGAGTTTTAATAGTAATTCGCCCTTCTGTGTGGAAGTCATCGCCTTTATTTCCCCATGACTGAACACTTACATTCATATCTTCCATGCCTTCGGTAGTTGTTTCAGCTTCTGTATCTTTTTTAGCTTTCTTGCGATCGTACTTAGCGCCTGCTCTTGCATTCTTAGCATCTTTCGGTCTAGTGTAATCGCCACCTTTGCTCTTGTAACCTTTTCTGTGTGTGCCTTTGCCTTCTTCAATACCTTCTGTTGGTAAATCAGCATAGCTGCCAGCCCATTCGTATGCGTCTTCGTATCCTTGGTTAACTGCTTCTGCATCAATGTCTTCTATACGGAATCCATATTTTTGTATAATGTAATCCATTGGGTCACCGCCGCCTGCGGCTACATCGCCGAAGTCACCAATAGCATCCCAGCCTAATTTCTTTACTGGTGGGTTATTGCGTTCGTCTTGCCAAGCTTGAAGTTCCGCATCCATTTCGCGACGTAGTGCTTCTTCTTCCTTATCTTGCTGTGCCCAGTGTTCCGGACGTGCCGCACGATCAGCGGCGTGGATTTCAGCCGGTGTCTTTTCTCTGCGCTCTCCAGTATCGGGATCGGTTATAATCTCGTCTGATTGGAATATTTGTCCAGACTCGTCATCTAGCCATTCGCCGTCTGCTGCAGAACCGTCGTCTCTATTGTAAGCTACGATTGTTTCTTCAAGGCCTTGGCCACGTTGTACACGATTCCAATAATGCGGACTCATCTTACCGTAACCATGACGCCATGCCATTTGACGCAAGTTCTCTTCTGTTCTTTCGCCGAACTGTGCTGCAAACTCTTCGTCTGTCATTTCTGCGTAACGCATCTTGCTCTTAATAACGCCAGACGGCATGCCGCCTTCAGTTACTTTCTCTTGTGCCCACTTCTCGCCACGCATCATAGCTTGGTGCTTCTTTTTCTTTTCTGCTTTGCGGAATGCTTTACGGTTCTTGCGATTCTTTGCTCCACCGTCGCCATCAGCTGAATAGCCAGGACCTTTGCCCTTATCTTTGTCCTTGTAATCCCACTTGCCTTCTTCTAATGGATAAGCTCCGAATTTGTATTCTGCTTTCTTACCTTTCTTTAATAGCGTTCTAATAATAGCTTTAGCATGACCTTCATTCTTAACTGTTTTCCAGTGCTTTCCGTCGATGAAGATAGCATAGTTGTTCCATTCGTTTTCGTGGCCCAACTCGGTATCCATTTTACGTCTCATGCGTTCCATGGCGTCGGCACGATTGATGCCGACCCGGTCGTTTGATTGTGGCATCCATACTTCGTTTATGTCGTCGCCCATATACTTTTCAAAGTCACGTTCGCCGCGCTTGCGCAGGTTACGCTTGATGATTTTTTGTTGTAACTTAGCTGGACCAGTTTTCCATGTACCCGGCTCGTCTTGCAAGTTTTTAAGAGTATCAGTATCGTATTCTTGATGACGTTTAACCATGTCATTCGGGCTGTCGTCGCTTCCCCATTGGAAACCACGCTTTATCCATTTAGCACCTTTCTTCATTCCACGTTCAATTGGACCGCTGGCTTTTTTCTCGTAAGGTGCGAAGACAACATTTTCGTCCATGTCGAATTCGTCCATGCGACCACGTTCTGGCGCAGGAGCCGGCTTAGGCTCTGGTGTTTTAAATGTTGGCTTAATCTGATTCGGATCTGCATCGTGTGCAAACCAATCTTCGTCGCTCATGTACATATCTGTGTCAGGGTCATAGTTCTTGCCTGCTGACGCATCGTAGTAATAAACTTTACCGCTGCGTAAACGGAACGGTCCTTCTAGTCCATCACGCTCGATGTATTTTGGGTCCATTGGAGGCAAGACTGTATAGCCTTCGCTAAAGAAATGATTTTGTCTATCGTCTTGTGCATGCTGCGGCATTACTTGTGCTGTGTCTTCAAACTGGTTAGTTCCAGCATGCCAATCATCATCGCCGCCGCCCATGCTGTCGTCTTGAATCCACCACTCGTCGTCACGTAATAACTTCATACCGCCTTTAGGTAATTTCACAACAATGTAGCCTTCGCGTTGTGCTACGACTGTAGCTTCGCCGCCAAGTGAATCGTCAACTTGTACAAGGTCTCCAGCACTAACCATTACGTCGTCGCCCATGTCTACCTCGCCTGCGCCGAAGTCGTCTTCTCTAACAGGAAGTGGTTTCTTGCCCATTGACTTTCTAGCATGCTGTGTTGCCCAATATTGTGTATCGTCTAAGTTTCGTTCTTTGTGATCATCGTAGCCGCGTTGATATTCTTTGTCGCCTTCTGTACCGTTGTGATCAAATGAACTTTGACCCATTGTGCCGTACTCGCCTTCAGTAGTTGGCTCCATAAGGATTTCTTCGCTTACCACGCCTTTACTTAATTGTTCTTCCCATGCTTCGTATGTAACTTCGTCGACCATCTCTTCAAGATCGTCTGTGTCAATGGTTTGTCCAGCATGCAAGCCGTACATGTCTTCCATCTCGCTGCCTAGCTGTCCACGTCCTTCTTGCCATCCACCGTTGTTGTAAATGTCATGATAGACATTTGCTAATCTACGGAATTTTTCTAATGCAGGATTATCTTCGTAGTCTTCAACTTCGCCACCGTCTGGAATTAAAGCTTCTAATGCTTCACTTTCTTTTTGCAATTTACCAGTATTAAAATAGTAATTCTCGTCTGGAAGTTCGCCGCGGATAGTTACAGATGTGTCTCCTTCGTACTCGTCGTCATCCATGCCGTACTCTTAGTCGCCGTACTCTTCGTGATCGTCTGGTAATTCTTCGCCGTCCCAGTCCTCTAGCTCCGAAAGTAATTCTTCTTCGATGCTAAATGGATCGTCTAGACCGTATTCAGGATCGTATTTGCCTAGTTCTGGCTCAACATAATCTTTAGGTTGTTGCACGACATCTGGTCCGCCCATACCGTAAACATCATCTTCGTCGCGCCATCCCATTGCTTTACGGAATATATCTTCTCTAGGATCTATTTCGTCATCTCTTTCAATTTCTTGTATAACGCCAGCATGCTTTGAGATTTCATCTATGTAAGCATCAGTCTCTGCGTTTTCTGTTGCGGATTCAGTTTCAAGACGCTTCATCATTTCTGTAGCTTGGTAAGCCGCTTCGTATTCTTCAAATTCTTTTGTTAGACGGTCAATTTCGTAGGCATTATCTTCGCCGTACTCGTCAGCGAATTCTTCACGGCCGCCGCCTTCCCACCAAATGTACCAAAAAGCATCAGCTTCGCCGTCTTGTTCTTCTTGTTTCATTAATCCTATTTTAGAATTAGTAGGTTCACGAAACTCGTCGTAAGGAATAGTCGCGCCCATACCAAAGTCTCTTTCGAAATCTTCGTCGCTTCCTGGCATATCATCAAGTAAGCCTTCGCCTACTAGTCGTCCGGATGCTGGGTGAGCGTCATCGTAACCTTTAACGCCTTTGTTTTTAATTGTTTCTTTGCCTTTAAGTTGTGCGCCAGGAGCTTTGCCTTGTTGCGCTGTTTCTACTATAGTAGATTGGATGCCAGCGTTTGCTAATAATACGCCCATTGCATCTAACTTAGATTCTGGCATTGGCATAGTCGGCCCACCAGTGCCGTCTTTTACGCCCTGTGCGTAACCAGCTTTATATTCTTCTTTGTTAGGACCCCACGTTGTTGTCATTGTAGGCCATGGTCCGCCGTCAGATTCAAAACCGTCTTTGTATCCTGTTTGGTAGGCACTACCTGGTTGATCGCTTTCGTTGTATTTTCTCTGCTTCTTAGTTACACCGTCGTTCTTAATCCATTCAGTTCCGCCAGGTGGTTCGCCGTGTTGGCTCCAGTCATAATCATAACGTCCAGTTTCGCGATCAATTTGGTCTTGTGATTTATGCATTGGTACAGTGCCGCCACGCTTTTCATCATCGCTTTCGTTGTATTTTCTCTGCTTCTTAGTTACACCGTCGTTCTTAATCCATTCAGTTCCGCCAGGTGGTTCGCCGTGTTGGCTCCAGTCATAATCATAACGTCCAGTT
>Ga0164315_10003499_pt1 | contig 12182 bp, 4 predicted proteins | sample GuaBasSedimGuay6_FD_113737 | JGI IMG/M metagenome (GOLD analysis project Ga0164315, IMG submission 113737) | Subseafloor sediment microbial communities from Guaymas Basin, Gulf of California, Mexico - Guay6, Core 4569-2, 0-3 cm | ecosystem: Environmental > Aquatic > Marine > Hydrothermal vents >... | reverse complement strand
GCGCCGGAGTGGGTCGTCTCCGACTGCGGTCTGACCGAAACCTGGCCGGATTATGACGACCAGGAACACCTCCCGATCTGGAACGACTGCCTCTGGAATCACCTGATGACCCTCTGGCGAAAGGTCTTCATAGACTGGAATCTACGTGCCGACCCACGCTTGTTGATGCTCTACGCACCGGGGGCATTCACCTGGTGCGAGTTTGATTTTGAGATCATCGAGCAGGCCGCCGAGGGTGGCCTTCCCTTTGCCCAGTTCGACGGCTGGTTCCAGCCGGCAATGCCGATTTCCGCATCCTTACCGATTTTGATGATGTAGAAATCCGATTCGTCCGCCTAGCCCGCAAACCACGTGGCGGACGGTCTCCTTAGTCCTTCACCTCGCTCTCGGCGCCGGCAACCATCAAGACAAAGTTGCCGACGAGGAAGGGGTCGAGAAAGGTCTCGGAACGGTCCCGCCAGACCCTTGTCGCCACCTCGCCGAGAACGCCACCCGTGAACCCCCTGGACTCAACCATCACGTCGTAGGTATCGGCAATCGCCGTAAGCTGGCTGGCAAGATTGGGCCGTCTCGGCACTGATGGAACGGGATAACTGGGCTTTCCATCCCACCTCATATGGTGTTCGTAGGCGACCAGTACGGCCAACGGCGGCGCCTCCGGAAGGCCGCACAACTCGGCGGCGCCCAACACCGTGTGCATCTTGAGGATCTCCCACTCCACGTCACTCAGGTCCTCATCCCTGTCCAACAGGGCTGCCGGCAGACTGAGCTTGCCGATATCATGCAAAAGTGCCGCCAGGCCGACCGACTGGAGGCTTTGGCCTGTGATTCCCAGGGACCTGGCCTGGGCTACCACCAGCATGGCCACGTTGATGGCGTGGACAAAAAGCTTCTGGTCAAGACTTTTCATCGGGCCCAACAGCAACAGGGCACGAGTGTTCTCGTCCATGCCCTCGACAAAGTGCCACAACATGCGATCGAGCTGTTCGACACTCCCGCTTCGGTCCTCCCGGTAGCGGAGAAAACCCTCCTGAGCCATGTCAATATCGTGTTCGGAGAACTGAGAACCCCGTACCGAGGCCAGATCGACTTCGCTTCTGGGGCCTTCTTCAGACAGATTCAGTTGAACCCGACCGAGAATGACGTGCGCCGTCGAAACCGGTTTGCCAACCGAGGCCAGACACTCGACCAGGCTGTAACACTCCTCTTGATCCAACCCACGGGCCAGGGTCAATCGCTCGATACCCAATCTCTTCATGGTCCGAATCAGAGGACCCAGGTACATCTGACCGGACCGGATCGGACGATCATCAACAAGAAGTTCTTCGTCGATTACGAGGAACGTCATCGAGTCACGGCCTCGCTCGTTCAGACACGATTCGAGCGAACCGACGACGGCGCCGACACCCTCGACGACCTTGGGGTGACTCTGTGGGTAGAGAGCACGATAATTGACCGCGATCGAAAGAGCTCGGAGTACCGGAAGCACCTGTGCGGGATCGTTCCTGACCATCTTCTATCTCCCGGTCCCCGATTGTGTTCCGTTTTCGAGGTCCCGACAGATCCCCCGGACCGTGGCATCCAGAGACAACCGTCCCTTCTTCACCCATGGCCGGCGCTCATTCTCCGGGTACAATTCGAGAGACCGGAAGGCGGCGTGACGTTCTTCGGTACTGACCAATGTAAACCAGCTACGGAAGAACGGAGCAATTTCCGGCAACACTCCGGCATCACCGATCTCACCCAGAGTCTGAAGTGCCCTGAGGCGAAGACGACGTTGGCGGCCGATGGGATCAGGCCGCCGAAGCAGGTCAACCAGTGGTCCGGTGGCCGCATGAATTCCGGCACTACCGAAAACACTCACCGCCATCTCAGTAACTCTGAAATCATCGTCTTTGAGAACCTTTTCCACCAATTCCGGCGTAATGTCCCCGCCCAACTCCGGAATGCACTTGACGGCTTCAACCCGCACACGGGAATCTTCGTGGGCCAACCCCTTTTGCAGCACTTCCAGGGTCAGACCCTCGCCAACCCGGCGAAGAAGGGACAAGATATTGCGGATCATGTACCACCGGGAATCATCGAGAAGGGCCACCGACGCCGGAACGACCGAGGAACCCAGTGATGCCAGGAGGTCAAAAATATGACGCCGCCGAGACAACTCGGGCTCCTCTCCCAAAACACAGAGCAACTGGTGAATTGAAGTCGGTCCCAACAGTTCGATCAACTGATGGACCTGCCCAATGTCGGATTTTTTGACCTCGCCGAGCACATCAACAATCCCCGAGAGGGTGCCGGGCTCTCTCAGACCTTCAAGACACCGCTCGGCAGCCTCCCTGACCGGTTTGATCTGCTCCCCGGAGATCGTCATCTCGCGCAAGGCCTCGACGATCCGCGTCGCGGGGCCAAACCGCCCCCCGGCCAACATCGCCTTGAAGGTCTCTTGCTGCCGGAAAATCACCGACGTGATCTGTTCGTCGTCAAGAAACGGTCGCTGGAGGAGGTCGACCAGCATCATGGATAAATCGACGATCACCCGCTGATCGGTGATGGTCTCCAAATAGGGGCTGAGGTCCGAAAACATCGCATGTACAGGCACATGGCGTCTCAACTCAACAAAGACGCGATCGTCGAGCGCTCCCGACAAAGGTGCTCTATCGACATCTTCGTCCGAGAAGACCGAACGCAACTCGGTTGCCAAGGCCTCCGGGTTCTGGCGCTGTCGAGAACTCAGGAACTCAGGCGATGCCTCGATCACCAGCGAATCAACCGCCGAAACGACTCTTGGGGAAAATATGACATCATCCGCCCGGAGCCGGCGCAATGACCCAACCATCTTCGCTGCAGAAACGGCACTGCCCAGGGACTTCAACCCGGGCGCTGCATCCTCCCGGCCGACCAGTTCCCGAACGGCCGCATCAAGGATGCCATGCCTCATGCCATCCGGCATCGCCGAGAGCAATTCCGAGACATGCCGGGCGGTCGATAGCTGACCACCCTCTTCTTCGGCTTCATCGTCAATCTCAGCCAGGGCCTCACCCATGGTCTGCCCGACGATCCCCTCGAGCACAGTCTCAATCTCGGCCCTCTTTGGATCGGGCTCGGCCGAAGCCACCTCACCGTCCGTAACGTCGTACTGCTGCAGCACCTGGTCAACGGCCGCCTGAATCTGAACAAAAGGATTCGGCTCCGACTCTTCGAGTGAACTGCTCTCGATAAACAACCGCCCATCACTGAGCAGCCGTTGCAAGATGCGATCCCACACCGAATCCTCACCGCTACCCTCCTCGGGAGCATCAAGAGTCTCGGTCACCAGCAGACCGGTGAAGTCGACGGCCTCGACCGCAATGTGTCGTACCCCGAGCGTCTGCAATTCGGTCCCCAGACTGTGCTCGGAACCTCGAACCTCACCCCGCGGCAGAAGGCCCAGAAGATGCTCAAGCTCGTCGCTCTCTACACCTTCCGAAAAGCGAAGGACGGCAACTTCCAGCAGATAAAGGGCCGCCGCCAGACGCACAGCCGGCACCGATTTCAACTTTTCGTCGGGTCCGAGGAGCGAATCTCTACTGACCCCCAGGGCCAGGCTTCCCGTAGGAGCAATCAGGCCGGTCAGAACCGCATGGGCTCGATCGAGGGCTTGCTGTCGTTCCGGGTGACCAGGCTGGTAGATTGAGAGTTTCTGCCACGCCAAGGCCAGTTCCTTGACGAACGAGTTCAGAGAGACAACCATTTCACTCTGCGGCATGATCCTACTGTACCCCAACCCGACGAAAAACAAACCGAAAGGATCCGCAAACTCTCCTAGAGGTAAACCACTGAGGCATCCTCCCGGTCGTCCGTCGTGCCATCGATCGTGATGCCGTCCATCAGGGTTGAGCTTTCGAAGGTCTGGGCGGCCGCTGATCCGACAACGGTCACCGGACGGCGTCGCAGATCACGGCCACCGGCTATCCCGAGTCAATTCCACGAACAACACGGAGGAAATCATGTACGGGTCACCGTTAAATTTGCCACCGCCCCGGACACCGACGCTGGTGTCTGGCGCGGCCGCTGCCGGCTGACGCCGTACCTGCAAACTGAACATGACGCTGTCAACTGCAACTGACCCGGCCCCTGCCATCTGGCGCTGCCCCTGTCGCGCCTGTTGCCCCTGAACCCACACCACTTGACTCCCGCCTCAACAACCGCCACCCTGTGCTCTCGGAGGAGCTCATGTCTGTAGACGACCAAAAGGTCATTTTTTCGATGGTACAGGTGTCCAAGGTCCACGGTACAAAAACGGTCTTGCGGGGCATCTCTTTGGGATTTTTCTATGGTGCCAAGATCGGCGTTCTGGGCCTCAACGGCGCCGGCAAGAGCACCTTGTTGAAAATCATGGCCGATACCGAAGAGCCTTCGGATGGTCAGGTCGTCCGCGCGCCAGGCTATTCGGTCGGCATGCTCGAGCAGGAACCGACGATGACGGCCGGCAAGACAGTGCTGGAAATCGTCGAGGAGGGCGCGGCCGAATCCAAGGCCCTCCTGGACGAATTCGACCAACTGGCCGAGAAATTTGCCGAGCCGATGGATGACGACGAAATGCAACGGGTTCTCGACAGGCAGGCCGATGTCCAGGACAAGATCGAGGCTGCCGGCGCATGGGAGCTGGACTCTCGTCTCGAACTGGCAATGGATGCACTCCGGTGCCCCCCCGGTGACACGGTGGTCGATCACCTCTCCGGGGGTGAGCTTCGTCGCGTGGCCCTGTGCCGTCTTCTGATCCAGCAACCGGACATTCTGCTGCTCGACGAACCGACCAACCACCTCGATGCAGAGTCTGTCGGCTGGCTGGAACGCCACCTCAAGGACTATCCCGGCACCGTCATCGCCGTCACCCATGACCGCTACTTCCTGGACAACGTCGCCGGCTGGATCCTCGAACTGGATCGCGGCCACGGCATCCCCTGGAAAGGCAACTACTCGTCCTGGCTGGAACAGAAGGAAGAACGGCTTCGTCAGGAAGAACGATCCGAGGGCCGCCGTCAGAAGACATTGGAACGAGAACTGGAGTGGATCAAGATGGCGCCACGGGCCCGCCACGCCAAGGGCAAGGCACGCATCAACGCTTACCAGGACTTGCTCTCCCAGGAACCTGAGAAAATGGTAAAGGACCTGGAAATCTGGATTCCCCCTGGTCCGCGACTGGGCGACATCGTCATCGAAGCCGACGCATTGAGCAAGGCCTACGGCGACAAGTTGCTCTTTGAAGACATGACGTTTTCGATTCCACCCGGGGCAGTGGTCGGCATTGTCGGAGGCAACGGCGCCGGCAAGACCACACTGTTTGAGTTGATCGCCGACCAGATCGAGGCGGATTCCGGCGGCCTCCGTCTCGGTGAAACCGTCAAACTTGGTTACGTCGATCAGAAGAGATCAACCCTCGATCCCGAAAAAACAGTCTGGGAGGTGATCTCGGAAGGTTCCGACTCGGTGTGGCTGGGGCGGGTCGAGGTCAATTCCCGAGCCTACGTCGGACGCTTCAACTTCACCGGCTCAGACCAACAGAAGCCCGTCGGCCTCCTGTCAGGCGGCGAACGAAATCGCGTTCACCTGGCTCGTGTATTGAAAGAAGGGTCGAATTTACTAATGCTTGACGAGCCGACCAACGATTTGGACGTCAACACCCTCAGAGCCCTCGAAGAGGCGATTCTGGCCTTCGCAGGGTGCGTCCTGGTGATCTCGCACGATCGCTGGTTTCTCGACAGGGTCGCCACGCACATCCTGGCTTTCGAAGGCGACTCCCACGTCGAATGGTTCCCCGGTCCCTACTCGGACTACCTCGCCGACCGCCGCAAGCGCCTGGGCGACAAGGCAGACCGGCCCCATCGGGTGACGTACAGGAAACTGACGCGGGCATAAGGAGAGCGATCAGCTCTCAGCCGTCAGCTCTCAGCGAACGTCCTTCACCCCGCAACCAGTAGCGCAACGCCGACCACTGCAATTACCGTACCGATCAAACCCCGCACCGACGGCCACCGTCGTTCGACGACCGACTGGACCACCAAGCTGAATATCGGTGGCGTTGCCAACAGTACAGCCGCCACCGAAGCCGGCGCCCAGGCCACCCCGGCCATCATCAGGAGCATCGCCAGATAGGTGCCGAAGAAAGAAGCCAGGACCATTCGTGGAAGCGTCTTGGGGTCCGACACCGCCCTCCGCGCCCGATCCAGACCGCCAACCGCCAGAGCGACGGCAATCAACCCTGCCGCCCCGACGCCCATACGGAGGAAGGTCGCCGGCAGGACTGGAACCGAGGCCATGCCAAATTTTGCGACTACCACACCGGTACCCTGACCACACGCCGCCAACAGACCGAATGCCACTCCGACACCGATCCGCCCGCCCCGGATTTCAGTGTTATTCGTGCTGCCGGTGAGGACAACGATGACACCGGCCAGAATCACCAAAGACGCCACAAGTTGCATCGTGCCCAGGGTCTCTCCCAGCGGCCACGCCAGGGCCGCCGCAAACGCCGGGGCCATGGTCTGGAGCAGCAGACTGCGATGAACGCCAAGATGCTTGACCGCCGCAAACAGGGCCGTATCACCAACAGTCAGACCAATGATGCCGGAAAGAGCCACCAACGACAGATCAATCCCGGAGGCAGCGCCGAAGGCCCCCCACCCTCCCAACACCAGAAGTGTCAGGCCCAGAAGTACCGTTGCGAAGGCGCATTTGAACAGGTTGGCCGCCCGCGCGCCGTGACGGGCGATCGGAAGGGCAAATATCTGAACCGCCACTGCCCACAACAGGGAGGCACTCAGACACGCAGCTTCACCGAGAGGTATCGACATGCCCGAGAGTGTACCTCCGTTGCGTTCTGTACACTGGGGCCATGACAAAGAATGCTTTTGACGACACGCACGCCCAATTCGTTTTCCGGGCCCTGACAATTCGGTCCCTGATTTTGCTGGTGGTCACAGTAATCGCCCTGCTGCCGACGGCATGCTCACGGCAGAAGGAAAGTCCTCCGGAGGTCATTGTGGCCCACAGCGAAGGGGTGATCTCGGCCGCCGATCCCATCAGGGTCCGTTTCGCCCGGGATGTGGCGTCGGAGGAGAGCCTCGGCGCCGAGGTATCGCCCTCGCCGGTGCGGCTTCGCCCCAAAGTCGAAGGTATAGCCCGCTGGACGGCGCCGGATGTCCTGACTTTTGAGCCTGCATCACCACTCAGAGGCGGTGAACACTACGAGGTCCGCGTCGATCTCGCTGCGATCATTGAAGATCGAGAAGACACCTTCAGCTTCGACCTTGAGGTGATGGAACAGAGCCTGGAGATTTCAATAGCGGGTCTGGAAACCACCGGCGAGAGCGACGAACTCCGTCTCCAAGGCATGCTCCAGACGGCGGACATCGCCGACAGCGGAGCGGTGGAACGGACCCTCAGCGCCACCCTTGACGGCACGAGTTTGCCTCTTGCATGGGCCCACGCCTCCGGTGGACGGCGCCACGATTTTACCGTCGAGGCTGTGACCCGTAATGAGCAGGATCAGTCCATCCACCTCGAGTGGGACGGTTCACCCATCGGCGCCCACTCCAAAGGAAAACGGGAAATCAACGTCGTCAGACGAGGCCTCTTCGTCATCACCGGCGCCAGGGCGGTGCATCAGGGAAATAAATACATCGAGATACGCTGCAGCGGCAATGTCGATGCGGAGCAGGATCTGCTGGGTCTGATTGAAATCGGCGGGCATGAGGATCTCCGGTTCGAGATCAGCGGCAACGTCATCACGGTCTTCGCCACCGGCGGATGGGAGGACGAGGAAGAGCTTCTGATCGACAGGGGCCTGCGTTCCGAAGGGGGGCAACAATTGGGTACACCCTTCGAACAGACACTGCACTTTCGACCACCCCTGCCCTCCGTAAAATTTGCATCGAAAGGCGTCATCATCCCCTCGACCAACGGCCTGAGCCTGCCGATCGAAGTCACCGCATTACGAGCGATCGAGATCGAGGCCTCCCAGGTCTTTGAGGACAATCTGCCCCAGTTTTTCCAGGTCAACTCAATCTCCGAGACCGACGAACTGCGGCGCGTCGGCCGGGTGATCTGGAAGCAGAGGATTGTCCTCGACGACGACGATTCCCTGGGTGAGAGCCGACGTTTCGGGCTGGATCTTTCGCCACTGGTCACACAATCCCCAGGCGGCCTCTACCACCTGAAGATCCGTTTCACCCGGGGTGATATCGACTTCGAGTGTTCGGATGCTGTCGATTTTCCGATGCCGGTCCCGGAGGATGCCTCGTGGGACGAGGAGGAGTCTTCCCTTTGGGATCTATGGGGAGACAGCTCGGAATTTTCCTGGTCGGACCTTTTTGAAAACCGCAATGATCCCTGCCATCCTGGTTATTACGACTCTTATTATGACCACAACATCGAGATCGAGCAGAATGTCCTGCTCTCCAATCTGGGCCTGATCGCCAAGGCCGGCGAGGGCGGCGGTGTGTTCGTCCTCGTTACCGATCTCAGGACCGCCAAACCGCTTGCAGGCATCGGTGTCACTCTCTTGGACTACCAACAGCAGGTGATGACTTCGGGCACGACCGGCGCCGATGGCATGTTCCGGTTTGACGCTTCCGATGACCCCTTTCTCATCGTCGCCCAAAGCGGCGATCAGGTGGGCTACCTCAAATTGCACGACGGTCAGGCGCTTTCCATGAGCCGTTTCGACATTGCCGGCGCCAAGATCACCCAGGGTCTCAAGGGCTTCATCTACGCCGAGCGCGGGGTGTGGCGCCCCGGCGATCGCATGCACCTTGGATTCATCCTCCACGACCCCGAAGGACGGATTCCTTCAGATCATCCCGTCGTATTTGAGCTCCGTAATCCTCAGGATCAACTGGTCCGGAGGGAGACACAGAAAGCCACTGAGGGGCAGTTTTTTATCTTTGAACCCCAGACGGATGCCGACGCTCCAACCGGGGAATACCGGGTTACGGTCCGTCTCGGCGGAACCACCTTCGAAAAGGCCCTCAAAGTCGCCATGGTTCGGCCGAACCGTCTTCGGATCGCCTTGGAAAGTGACGCCCCCGAGATCAGGGCGCCTGAATCGCGCCTGAAGGGTCTCCTCGAGGCCTCATGGCTGCACGGCGCCGAGGCCGGAGGACTCGAGGCCCGTATCGACGCCCGGTTGGTGTCCATGACCACCGAATTCAAGGAACGGCCGGACTTCGTCTTCGACGACCCAACCCGCAGCGTGGACTCTGAAGAAATCACTATTATGGATGATCACCTGGATCAACACGGCCGTATCCGCCTGAATAACGAAATTCCCGTCGAAGCAGCGGCGCCCGGGAAACTGGCCGCCATCCTGACGACCCGGGTCTTCGAACGCGGTGGCGCCTTTTCCATCAACGAAACCACCATGCCGGTCTCCCCCTACGAGCATTACGTTGGGCTACGAACCAAACCCGGGGATGCCACTCGGGGCATGCTTCTGACCGACACCGATCATCGGATCGACCTGGCCCTCCTGGACCAGGAGGGGCGTCCCGTCGAAGGCGAGGTCAACGTCAGTCTCCATAAGATCTCCTGGCGCTGGTGGTGGGAGAAAGGCGGCGACGAGGGTCTGGTTGACTTCGCACAATCGTCTTCACTGCAACCGATTATTTCCGAGACGGTGCATTTGGTGGGCGGTGAGGGTTCGTGGAACTTCTCCATCGCCTACCCCGAATGGGGGCGGTTTCTGCTCTTGGCCGAAGATCCCGAGGGCGGCCACCGAACGGGCAAGGTGATCTACATCGACTGGCCCGGTTGGGCGGGCAAGGCCCGAAAGGGCGCCGGAGATTCTGCCGAGGTTCTCAGTCTCTCCTCGGACCAGGAGAACTACGTCGTTGGAGACGAGGTTCAGATCAGTATTCCATCGGCGGCCCCCGGCAAAATTCTGGTCAGCCTGGAAAAGGGCACGACTATTCTCCGCACGGATCTCATCGACGCCCAGGCGGAGAGAACGCCCTATCACTTCACCGTGACCGAAGAGATGACGCCCAATATCTACCTGGTCATCAGCTTCATCCAACCGCACGAACACCCCGAAAATGATCTCCCGATCCGCATGTATGGCGTACTACCGGTCAATGTCAACAACCCTGGTAGCCGGTTGGAACCCCTAATCGAGGCGCCGAAGTCCTTCAAACCTGAGACAACCGGGAAGATCTCCGTCTCCGAGGCCAACGGCCGGGCAATGAGCTACACCGTGGCCGTCGTCGATGAGGGTCTCCTTGGATTGACGGGATTTGTGACCCCCGATCCCTGGGCCACCTTCTACCGCCGTGAGGCCCTGGGTGTCCGCACGTGGGATCTTTACAATGACGTCGTCGGCGCCTGGGGCTCGGCCTTGCAGAGCCTGCTGGCGGTTGGCGGTGGAGAGAGCGGAAAGATCAAGCCCGGAAGCAAGAAGGAACGGCGCTTCCCGCCAATGGTTCGCTTTCTCGGCCCCTTCCACCTCGATGCCGGAAAGACGGCAACCCACAAAATCGATGTGCCGCTCTACGTCGGTTCGGTTCGAATCATGGTGGTCGCCGCCGAGGGCCCGGCCTTCGGGCGCGCAGGCAAGGATGTGCCGGTTCGGAAGAAATTGATGGTCTTGGGCTCCCTGCCCAGACTCCTGGCGCCCGGCGAGAGTCTCCAGTGGCCGATCTCGGTCTTCGTCATGGAGGGCGGCCCTTCAAAGGTACGCCTTACAGCAGAGACCCAAGGTCCGGTGACGATCGATGGTCAGTCCTCCCAAAACCTTGAATTCTCCGGCCCCGGCGAACAACTGGCGACCTTTCCCATCACGGTCGGCGAGGGCGAAGGCCCGGCAAAATTTACCATCCAAGCCAAGGGTGGAGGCGAAAACAGTCGGCACGTCATCAACCTCAATGTCCGGCGTCCCGCCCGTCCGGTGACAACGGTCAAGCGCCACCGGATGAGCCCCGGCGCCCCCTGGCACACAGCGGTCGCACTTCCTGAAAATAAGACGGACCGACACCTCAGGTTGGAAGTCTCCCGGGTCCCGCCGATGGATCTGGGACGAAGACTCGATCAGCTGATCCACTATCCCTACGGCTGTCTGGAGCAAACGGTTTCTGCAGCATTCCCCCAACTCTATCTGGGGCGAATCGTCACACTCGGTCCTGATCGGGAGGCGGAGGTCGAAAAGAACATCAGTGCAGCCCTGGAAAGACTTCGAAAATTCCAACTGCCCGCCGGTGGGATGAGCCTGTGGCCCGTGGCGTCGGGTGGGTTCTGGGCTTCTGCGCCTCGGTATGAGGTAGACCCATGGGTGACAACCTACGCCGGTCATTTCCTCCTGGAGGCCAAGCGCGCCGGATACAGAGTCCCCGGTGAGGTGCTCCAACACTGGGAGACCTACCAGCGGAAGACTGCGCGGCAGTTCTCCTCCGACACCGATGCCGACATCGTTCTTCAGGCCTACCGGCTTCAGACGCTGGCCCTGGGTGGAGCGCCGGAACTCGGTGCGATGAACCGTCTACGGGAAACTCCGCGCCTGCCGGCGGTTGCACGCTGGGAGTTGGCGGCAGCCTACGCCTTGGCAGGACGCCCCGAAGCCGGGCAGGCTCTGGTCGCCAACGCCCCGATGATATTCCGACCCTATCGAGAACTGGGCGGCAACTATGGTAGCGAGATCCGAGATCAGGCCATTGTGCTGGAAGCCCTGAGGGCACTGGACCGGCAGGAGGGGGCGGCGGACATGGTCGAAAAGCTCTCCTCTGCCCTTAGCAGCGACCGGCCGCTGTCCACTCAGTCGACCGCCTTCGCCCTGCTGGCCATTGCCCGGAACATCGGGAAGACGGATACCAGATGGACTTTCGACGTGACACAGGAGGGTGAGAAAACAGTCCATGTCGAGGCGGTCAAGGCCGTCGTCGAGCGAGACCTGCCCCCGCTCTCCGGAAATCTTACGGTCATCAATACCTCTGAGGAGACCCTCTACGCAGCGCTCTTCATCCGAGGCATCCCGGCACGCAACGAAGAGAAAGCAGTCTCACAGGGTCTTATTCTCAAGACATTCTTCGAAGACGGTGACGGCGAGAACATCGACCCCACCCAACTGGATCAGGGCATGGACTTCCGATATATCGTCGAGTTGAGCAATCCCGAAGACGGTCGCCGCCTGGAGAATCTGGCCTTGAGCACTCCTG
>Ga0164315_10003497_pt1 | contig 12188 bp, 12 predicted proteins | sample GuaBasSedimGuay6_FD_113737 | JGI IMG/M metagenome (GOLD analysis project Ga0164315, IMG submission 113737) | Subseafloor sediment microbial communities from Guaymas Basin, Gulf of California, Mexico - Guay6, Core 4569-2, 0-3 cm | ecosystem: Environmental > Aquatic > Marine > Hydrothermal vents... | reverse complement strand
TAAAAATAACAAAACGGTTTTACCCCTTTTCTACATAAGAAAAGAGAGTAGGGCGAACTTTAATCCGCGGAGATAGGTCAGTCTAAGTGTTTAGGAGGATAACAAATATACATTCATTAGCGAACTAAAGTCCGCCCTACTTAAAATTCACCAATGCATTCAGCTTTTCTTTTGCTGCACCCGAAGCAATGACCTCCTGTGCTTTGCTTACACCAGCAGCTAATGAACCCACTAACCCAGCCGCATAAATGGCAGCACCCGAATTTAAAGCCACAATATCTAAAGCTGGACCTGGTTTATTATCCAATACGGATTTCAACATCAGCAAGCTATCTTGTTCATCATTAACCGCTAGTTCGGCCAAATCAGCACGTTGTAAACCAAATTGTTCAGGGGTTATTGAATACGTAGTAATCTGGCCATCTTTTAGTTCTGCCACCGATGTCGGGCTGGCCATACTGATTTCATCTAAACCATCTTCAGCATTAACCACTAAAACATGATGACTGCCTAAAGCGTGTAAAACTTGTGCTAAAGGTTCTACCCATTGCTGTGCAAAAACACCTAAAACTTGATTGGGTGCACCTGCAGGATTCGCTAAAGGACCGAGCAAATTAAACAAAGTGCGCACACCCATTTCTTTACGCGGGCCTGCAACATGCCGCATTGCTCCGTGATGTTTTTGGGCAAATAAAAAGCCAACGCCGATGGAATTAACGCATTGCTCCACTTGTTCAGCCGATAAATTCAAATTAACGCCAGCCGCCTCTAAGACATCAGCACTACCAGAACGGCTAGATACAGAACGATTACCATGCTTAGCGACTGTTCCACCCGCAGCAGCAACGACAAAGGCGCAGGTGGTCGAGATATTAAACGTATTTGCGCCATCACCACCAGTGCCGCAAGTATCAATAATATGCTCGCCTTGTATATTCACCTTAGTGACTAGTTCACGCATGACTTCAGCGGCAGCGGTGATTTCTTCAACCGTTTCACCTTTACAGCGTAAAGCAATTAGAAACCCAGCAATTTGGGCACTCGTTGCCTCTCCACTCATAATAATACGCATCACATCACGCATTTCTGAACGACTTAAATTTTGTTTATCAAGCACAGCTTGTAAAGCGGTTTGTATATTCATTTAGGTATCAGGGTAGGGCGGACTTTAGTCCGCTAAGGAATGCACATTAAATAAAACCCTAAACTTTAGGTTATGAAGCACCGCCAGTCCTCGAAGGACTGGCGGTGCTTTCGGGTATTATTGAATTTTGTCCCTAAGATTAACAATTAAGATCAGGTGGACTAAAGTCTCTACCGTATTAGTAATCAACGCTGTAAAAAATTACGTAACATATCATGCCCGTGCTCAGTCAAAATTGACTCAGGATGAAATTGCACACCTTCAATATCTAAGGTCTTATGCCGTACACCCATAATTTCATCAACATTACCTTGCTCATCTTGAGTCCATGCAGTCACTTCTAAACACTCAGGCAAGGTCTTTTGATCAATAACAAGAGAATGATAGCGCGTTGCAACAAAAGGATTATTTAAGCCCTTAAAGACACCCACGTCATTATGGTAAACATCGGACACTTTGCCATGCATAATACTTTTCGCATGCACAATATCACCGCCAAAAGCATAACCGATACTTTGATGACCTAAGCACACGCCTAAAATCGGCTTGTTACCGGCAAAAGTAAGTATCGTTTCTACCGAAATTCCGGCTTCTTTCGGTGTACACGGACCTGGAGAAATAACAATTTTATCGGGATTTAACGCTTTAATATCCTCAACCGTCACTTCATCATTACGCAGTACGGTAACGTCCGCACCTAACTCACCAAAGTATTGCACTAAATTATAAGTAAAGGAGTCGTAGTTATCGACCATTACTACTTTACATGAGCTCATGAACGACCTCCGTCTAAGCCTGCTTCAGCCATTGTTACTGCACGGAAAATTGCTCGCCCTTTATTCATGGTTTCATCCCACTCATTTCTCGGTACAGAATCATAAACGATGCCTGCACCTGCTTGTATATGTAAAGTTTTATCTTTAATCACGGCCGTTCTAATAGCAATCGCCGTATCCAAATTGCCTGACCAAGAAATATAACCCACCGCGCCTGAATAGACACCGCGCTTAACCGGCTCTAATTCGTCAATTATTTCCATTGCGCGAATTTTTGGGGCCCCACTGACAGTACCCGCTGGAAAAGTAGCTTTTAAAACATCGAAAGCATCATTACCTGGTTGTAATTGACCAATAACGTTAGAAACGATATGCATGACATGTGAATAACGTTCAACAATCATTTTATCGGTTAATTCTACCGTTCCAATTTGCGACACACGCCCCGCATCATTGCGACCTAAATCAATCAGCATTAAGTGCTCGGCTAGTTCTTTTGGGTCGGCTAATAATTCTTTTTCTAAAGCATCATCTTCAGCTGGTGTTTTTCCACGGGGGCGAGTGCCTGCAATGGGGCGTACCGTGACCGTGTTATCTTCTAAACGTACCAAAATTTCTGGTGATGATCCAACAATATGAAAATCTTCTAAGTTCAAATAATACATATAAGGCGATGGATTTAAACAGCGTAAAGCACGGTATAAATCTAAAGGCTCAGCAGAAAAGGGGATAGATAAACGCTGCGATAAAACCACCTGCATAATGTCACCAGCGACAATATATTCTTTGGCTTTTAAAACGGCATCTTCAAAGCCTTGCTGAGTGAAGCCAGAAACAAAATCCGCTTCATCAACCTGCTTAGCAATGTGTTCACTATTGGTTTTTGCTTTTAACTCACGTAATTTAACAACTAACTCATCTAAGCGAGCCTGTGCCTTTTCATAAGCGCCTGCTTGCTCTGGGTTCGCATGTGTTAAGAGCAACATCTTGCCTGACAAATTATCGAACACTAGCATTTCTTCGGAAACCATTAATAAAATATCAGGGCTGCCGATAGGGTCATCTTTGCCTGTTGATTTTAAACGTGGCTCTATATAACCAATTGTTTCATAGCCAAAATAACCGACCAACCCGCCATTAAACCGCGGTAAGCCATCAATATCAGGTACGTTAAATCGTTGTTTAAACTCTTCAATCCAAACTAGCGGGTTATCGTGCTGCAAAGTTTCAATTACTTTCCCAGCATTTTCAATACGAATGTCATTACCGAAAATTTTGACCAGCTCTTGGCAAGGTAGGCCAATAATAGAATAACGCCCCCATTGCTCACCGCCATGCACTGATTCAAATAAATAGGAATAAGCGCCATCGGCTAATTTAAGATACGCACTCAGCGGGGTATCTAAATCGGCTAATACTTCACGCGTAATAGGAATACGATTGTAGCCTTGTTCGGCATATTGCTTGAATTGTTCTGGTGTCATGAGATATTTTTTATTGTAGTGACACGGTGGCTTATACGATTACAAGCAATTGAGTCACGCTTAATTATATTAACTGAGTGTTATGATGCCGATATACTTGAGCCATATTGTTTACTTTGAAACGGTTTTATTAACTGCAACTCACTTAGCTCCCGTTCTTTTGCGCGATATAAATCCCATCTTAATTGTAAGCTAAGCCAAAAATCTTCAGTAACACTAAAAAATTTAGCCAAACGTAATGCGGTACTAGGCGTTATGCCTCTTTTTTTATTAATAATTTCATTCACGCGCTGGTAAGGAACATGAATGGCATTTGCCAATTCTCGCTGAGAAATCCCCATAGGCTCAAGAAATTCCTCTAATAGCATTTCGCCTGGGTGTGTTGGTGCTCGGTTTGTTGGTATTCGTACCATAATGAATATCCTCAGTGATAATCGATAATTTCTACTTCATCAGGCACACCAGTGCTCCAAGTAAAACAAACCCTATACTGGTCATTAACTGATGTTACGCACCGATTACTATGAATCAATAACTTATAATTTTTTTTACTTGCTACAACTCGCATTCTATCTGGGGCGTGCGTAACATCAGTCATTAATACGTATACTAAATTGACTCTCTCTATCGCCTATTAATGCTTCTAGTCTATTTCCTGGAGGAACTTTTAGCTCACCTAAAATATTAACCGAATCCAATTGATCTAATTTTCTTGCTGCCTTGGTATTTTTACCATTAAATACATCTTCTGTAGCTTGATTTTTGAATGCAACAATCATAAGCACATAATAACACGACATTCATGCTACTTAAATCGCTTATTGCAGTGCCTTTACTATTAACAACCCAGCCAGCTGATCTATTCTATCCAGCTTATAATCGGCCTCTAACTCATCAAGCGTATATTTCCCAGCATAACCATAAGGTACGGCAGCAGTTTTAAATCCTGCATGTTTACCTGCTTGTATATCATTAATAGAATCACCAACCATTAAACATTGCATCACATCCGCAGAGAAAAACTTCGCAGTTTCTAACAAGGGCAGAGGATCAGGTTTCATCACAGGATAACTGTCGCCCGAAGCGATAAACTGAAAATAATCTTTGAGCCCTAAGTGCTCTAATAAAGGTAGAGTAAATTTTTCGGGCTTATTAGTTACACAAGCCATACTTATGCCAGCAATTTTAAGAGCCTCCAAACCTTCTATTACTCCAAGGTATAACTCACTTTTGTCACACACATTAGCGCTATAAAACTGATTAAATAAGCTGATAGCTTGAGCTAAATTGTGAGGTTCTTCAATAGGCTCTAAAACCCCCGTCAAAGCGCGCTTAATTAACATTTCCGCGCCATTACCAACCCACTGGCGCACTTGATCTTCGGTATAGGTCGCTTGTTGCAAAGCAGCTAACATCTTATTAATTGCTATCGCGATATCTGGAACGGAATCAACCAAAGTACCATCAAGATCAAAAACAATCAGTTCAGGGTTAAATTTTTTCATTTTTAATACGCTATTACTTCATTGCGGACGACAAATTCCACATGGGCAAGAAAATGCCCAATGCTAAAACCAACACCATTGCACCAATCACTGATAATAAAATAGGCTCTATCGCAATGGCTAAATTTTTCACTTCCGCATCGACTTCAGACTCATAAAAATCAGCCACTTCAAGCAGCATATCACTGATATTACCTGTTTCTTCACCGACCATAATCATCTGAATAACGAGGGCAGGGAAGAGCTGTGTCGCCATCGCCATACGACTAATGGTGTCACCTCGCTCAATACCAATAGCCATTTGCTTTAGCTTAGAACCCACAAAAGTATTGCCCACGGCACCAGCAACAATATTAATACCCGAAATCAAAGGCACACCCGAACTAAGAACCATCGCAAATGAACGTGAAAATCGCTCCATTGTCGCACGCGAAATAATTGACCCTATAATCGGGATATGCAATACAAACCGATCCCAGCGCAAACGTCCGGCAACGCTATTAATATAGGCTTTAAAGGCAACGATAGAAACAACAATAGTTCCTAATATATACGGCCAATAAGCGACTGAAAAATCAGAGGTATTAATTAATAAAGTGGTTTGCCAAGGTAGTTCTGCATTTATTTTATCAAATACGCCTTTAAAAGCAGGAATCACATAAATATTAACAATTGCCAACGCAACACCGATAGCGCCGATAACCATGATTGGATAACGTATCGCTGATTTTATGCGACTTTGGGTTTCTTTTTCACGCTCTAAATATTGTGAAATTTGGTAAAAAGCCTGATCGACTGAACCTGACGACTCGCCCACGGCAATGATACTTCGGAACAATGTATCAAAAATCCGCGGGTGTTTACCAAAAGCCTGACTTAATGACTGGCCAGCTTCTAATGACTTGGCAATCTCACCTAAAGCACTAGCCAATGCCTTATTTCGTGTCGATGTTTTTAAGCTTTGGATAGCTCTGATAATCGGCACACCGGCCTTGCTTAAACTGTACATTTGCCGAGTGAATAAAATCAAATCAGTCAAGCCTAAAGCTTTAAGTGCCTGCCACTGATTAAAACCTTCCATGACATCGGTATTAATCACCGCTTTCTGTATCGATACTGGCGTCATGCCTCGACTAGCCAACACTTTTGCTGCAACCGCTTGAGATTCTGCCTCAACCAGACCTTCAATACTTTTCCCAAGCTCGTTACGTGCTTTATATAAAAATTGCGGCATAAGTCTAAATAAACTAAATCATTGGACACGGTTATTGAATATCTGGGTTATGCAGATAGCTCTTATAAATGTAACTTCTCATTACCAAGAGATATAGAAAATTTTTCTGCCCGTCATTCCTGCGTGTTGTTAACAGAAATCCACGTTTAGCGTAGATTCCCGACAAAAAATTTCGGGAATGACAATATTTTTATAGGCATTTTCCTGTGACTAATGAGAAATTACTTATAAATTAATTTACCCCGCCTTCAGCAAGATGCTTAGGCTCTAAAATTTTCTCTAACTCAGCACGAGGAATATCCGTCATTTCCTCAGCGACATCAATAATTGGTCTGCCTTGTTTATAAGCTGATTTAGCAATTTTTGCCGCTTGCTCATAGCCAATAATAGGATTTAACGCCGTCACTAAAATTGGGTTTCTGGTTAATGCCTGCTGCAAATTATCTTCACGTACCGTGAAATCAGCAATTGCAGTATCAGCCAACACAAGACTCACCTGACTGATGATTTCAATACTTTGTAAAATATTATAAGCAATCACTGGCAACATAACATTTAACTGAAAAGTACCGGATTGACCGGCAACCGTAATTGTCGCATCATTACCAATCACTTGCGCAGCAACCATAGCCGTTGCTTCAGGAATCACTGGATTTACTTTACCCGGCATAATACTACTACCAGGCTGTAATGCGGTTAATTCAATTTCGCCTAAACCTGCCAATGGGCCACTATTCATCCAGCGCAAATCATTGGCTATTTTCATCAAACTAACAGCGATTGTCTTTAATTGCCCCGATAATTCAACAATTGCATCCTGACAACTTAAGCTTTCAAAAAATGAATCATTCGGTGTAAAGTCTATATCAGTTGCAGCACTCACTGTTTGTGCAAATTTAACAGCAAACTCAGGGTGGGCATTAATTCCCGTACCCACCGCAGTTCCACCTTGCGCTAATTTCTGAATGCGGGGCAGGGCGCTTTGCACTCGGGCAATACCATTGCGAATTTGTAATGCCCAAGCACCTAGTTCTTGCGCTAAAGTCATTGGCATCGCATCCATTAAATGCGTACGTCCTGTTTTTGTATAGTGCTGGCAAGCTTCAGCTTTCGTTTCGATAGTTTCGGCTAAATGCGTTAAAGCAGGCAGTAATTGACGATGACATTCTAAAGCCGCACTAATATGTATCGCCGTTGGAATCACATCATTACTGCTTTGTCCCATATTAACGTGATCATTTGCACCGACAACTTCAGCACTGATAGCAGAAGCTAAATGCGCCAATACCTCGTTAACATTCATATTAGTGCTGGTGCCAGAACCTGTTTGAAATATATCTAAAGGAAATTGGTCCGCATGTTCACCTTGGATAATTTGCTCAGCAACCTGAATAATGGACTGACCTCGCTCAGCATCTAAAACACCCAAGCCTATATTTACTTTAGCGGCAGTTTGTTTAATGAGTGCCACTGTCTTAATAAAGGCAGGTGGCATCATTAAGCCACTAATCGGGAAGTTATTGATTGCTCGCTGCGTTTGCGCGCCATATAAAGCATCGACAGGCACTTGTAACTCACCCATGCTATCTTTTTCTATTCTGTAGTTTGTCATAGTTATTTCAGGTTTATTGAGTAATCAATTTTTAGAATTAGCACGCAAAAATGAAAGCAGCTTGAAGGTGGGAGTGGCTTTAGCCACGATTTGTATCGAAAAGTGATTATAATAATCGCGGCTAAAGCCGCTCCCACAAATGCAATATATCTTCACTGGAAAATGGCCAGCACAGTTCTTCTTGTGATTCTAAATCTAACAACACAGGAATTTTAATCGCATAACGTTCCTGCCATTGCTCCTGTTCAGCAATATCGACTTTTGTAAAAGGAATATTTAGTTGCACAACTAAAGCTTCAGCTTGCTCACATAGATGACACGCGGAAGTACCTAGCAATAATAACTGACTCAATGCTTCTCCTTTTTCTCTAGTATCCCCATCATAAAGGCAGAAACAACAAAGGTTAAATGAATCAGAACATACCAAAGCAATTTATCATTAGCAATCAGCTCTACATTCATAAATATTTTCAATAAATGTATCGATGAAATAGCCACAATCGATGATGCAACCTTCATTTTCAAGGAACCATAATCATGCGTTCCTAGCCAAGATAACTTTTCTATTCCTTCAGCAACATCCAAGCGAGAAACAAAATTATCGTAGCCACTAAACATTACAATAACCGTCAAGCTACCGACCAAGGTTAAATCGATAAAAGTCAGCAATTTCAACGTTAATTGATCATCATCCATCTCTAAAATAGCAGGGATAAAATGATAAACCTCTTGAAAAAACTTAACGGCTAAAGCCATTAACGCGATACTCATACCCAAGTAAATAGGTGCTAATATCCAGCGACTAGAGTAAATTAAGCGTTCAATTATTCGTTCAATCATCTTTTTTATTATTTAACTATCCGCTTCAACTTCTACAACTTCTTCAGCAACGATTTCAATACCTAACATAGCGGCAATATCATTCTCAGGTGTATCAATACCTTTTACGGCTAAAGTCTGGGTTAATTTATCTAAAATGCCTGTACTAAAAAACGGCGGTAAAGTCGGCCCAATGCGAACATCTTTAATACCTAAAGAAAATAATGCCAACATCATTAAAATGGTTTGCTGTTCATACCAAGCGATATTAAACGAAACCGGCAATTCTGATATATGACTTAATTGCATCGTTTTTTGTAAGTGTGTTAAAAAAGCCATCACCGCATAAAAGTCATGCGTTTGACCTGCATCTAACAGGCGCGGAACGCCATTAATCTCACCTAAGTCTAAATCATGAAAACGATATTTAGTATCGCCTGCCGTTAAGATAAGCGTATCTTTCGGTAAAGCTTCAACTAATTGCGTGTAATAACGCCGCTCTTTGTGTCGCCCATCACAACCCGCTAAAACAATAATATGCTGAATATCACCTGACTTAATAGATTCAGTAATAACCTCTGTTAATTCTATCAATGCTTGCAGGCCATAACCTACTGTCACAGCACCTTTTGTGAGTGGGGTAGGGGGCTCACATTGCTGCGCTTGCTCAATAATGGCAGAAAAGTCCTTAGCTTCACCCTTTCGGCGTTTATCGATATGGCTAATATCAGGCCACCCGACCATACCCGAAGTATAAGCTTTACTAATATAGTCTTTTTTAGGCTGCTGCAGACTATTGCTAGTCACTAATACAGGGCCTTTAAATTTACTAAATTGCGTTTTCTGATCCTGCCACGCACCACCATAATTTGCGACCAAATTAAAATATTTTTTAAACGCGGGATAACTATGAGCCGCAATCATTTCGCCATGCGTATAAATATCCACACCAGTGCCAGCACTTTGTTCTAATAAGTCCTGTAAATCATGGAAATCATAGCCAGTCACAATAATCCCTGGTTTTTCCCAAGTATCTAAATGGACAGTTGTCGGCTCAGGCTGACCAAAGTTTTCAGTATTAACCCGCTCTAATAACTCCATCATTAATAAACTTTTCTCTCCCGCTCTAAAGTTCATCGCTAATACTTCATCTAAACTAACATCAGTACGTAAAGTATAAGCAACCACTTCATGCAGAAAAGCATAATGTTCCACGTGAAACACACCCTGAACTTGAATATGTTCTAGCAAAGCACCTAAGCCTTTTGCTGCATAAATCAGCATTTCCTTTGCTGCATGCAAATCCGCTTGTTCGATAGATAACTCACCGCCAGCCATAACGCCGACTGTTTCACCCACCTTAATAAAGGCTGCTTTATCACAAAGCTCATACTGCCATTGCGCCTCTATAGGTAAACCTTCGTTCAGTTCAATACCTTTTTCTAATAATAAGCGTTTTAAATATTCACGTCGTTGTACGGTTTCAGCAATTAATTGTACAAACACCGCTGCATCAAAATTAACATTAGTGACCATTGAATACAGCGCACGCGCCGTAAATTGATCAATATTCGGCTCGCTAATCTCTACTTCCCCCGCTTTAACAGCATAAAAAGACAAGCCTTTGAGCGTGTAAGTTAATAAATCATGCAAGCTGGAAACATCCGCTTTTTTCCCGCAAATACCTGCAGTATCACAAGCAACATTTTTTTTAGCTTCCTGGCAATGGTAACAAAACATGTTTACTCTCCTTGTTAATTTATAAAAAATATAGTCTTAATAAGACTTATATTTGGGGGCAATAAAAAGCTCTTATTTTATCAGTAAAGTTGAAGCACTGCTTATACTAATAAATCTCTCTAAAGTAAATCTGCTTCTCATTACCTTTATAAAGTCCAAAATTAACCCGAGCAGTAGGTAAATTATCATGCACACCATTAGCATCCCAGTCGAATAATAACCAAGAATCAATAGTATTTAATAAAGATAAATCAACATAACCATAAGCATTCGCAGCGCTAAAGACTAAACCTGCATCACCGCCAGAAAAGGGGCTATTCAATAGTGTAGCTGTTGTACTACCTGTTCCAATAGTGATAGCTTGATTGCCAGCTTTTGTCGTACTGCCATTATTTAAACTAAGCTGTGTTGCTAAGTTTATGCCTGTAGTATTATCAGCAAAATTCTTTATAAAGTTACGCCCATCATAATACTCAGTAACAAGCGGAACACTAAGTGGCATTAATTCAGATCCATAAGCATTAGTCATGGCAATTCTTCCCCAGCGTTGCTCTTTAGTGCCAGAAAAACTAATGCCATTACTAGCAGAAGGCGCACCAAAAACTACCGGATTCGTTTGCGGCAAACCATTAACATTCACCACCTCAACTCCATCTGTATCAACAAGCGAAAAACTCAATGCAATTTCAGCATTAAAAGGAGCTGTTAAAGCACTTTTTGTAATCGCTAAAATATTGCTACTGGTATCAGAAAAACTAAGAGTACCACTGCCATCACCATTATCAATAGCAGCAGGAGCGCCATCATCAATAATCATTAATGCATGGTTAGCTTCTGTATAACTAGGAGTAATGCCAAAACTTGCATCTGTTGGATTTACTTTCCAGTAACTTCCTGTGTAATTTTTAGTCGTCACTCCCGAGGCATTTTTTGCTGTTAATGTGGCAACAGGAATCGTTGCATACATTACTGGCTGACCGATATAGGTAAAGGTGGAATTAGCAGGATTAAACTCAGGGGTGTTTAACACAACATCAAAGTGATCAGGAATAAACCGCCCTATCGCCAACGCCGAATGATAGCCAAAATTACACCCGATTTTGCCATTTACTGGAGTATTCGCAAAACTACCGACAATACAGTCACCATTTGCTTGATCAGCACTAGTAAAGCTATCATCATAAATATCATTAGCTGCGAATGTCACTAAACCCACTTCATCATATTTGAAGTTTGAGCCGACCGATTCACCGGTACTTTTATCGGCAATTGTAAATACTCCCGATAATTTATTCACTTGGGCAGTATTATTATGGTCGTACAAAGTACTATTAATTTTTGGCGTACCGTTATAACCAATTGTTTCAGTACTTGCTGTTATAGCAAAGGAATCTCTTCCTGCTTTTGCCGTAATGCCAGTACCCGCGCTGGTATTATTCATATTAGAGGTAACTACGCTAAAACCTACAGGCCGAATGGTGAAGTTATCTGTAGAACAGCCTGTAACAATTAGGTCGTCAGTCGTATCAGTGACACGACACTTCACATTACTATACGCAGCATTAGCAGTCATAGAATGGCTATTAACCCTTCCCAAATCAGACGCCGTAAAAGTTACATCATCCACACTGATACTTGGGTAACTTGCACAGAAACCACCATTACTAGCGTCAACTAATTCAACTTTAACCGTATGGTCAGTTAAATCTGCAAACTTTTCCTCCTGTTTATTTGCCGCATCTAACGCAACAATATCAAAAGCAAAAGATTGCGCCGTCGTTTTGGTATATAGCTTCCCCGCAAGCTCATCCGCACCACTTTCTACACAATTAAAGTTTCTCGCTACTGTGTCTTCTCCTTCATTATTTGCCCCT
>Ga0164315_10003493_pt1 | contig 12193 bp, 8 predicted proteins | sample GuaBasSedimGuay6_FD_113737 | JGI IMG/M metagenome (GOLD analysis project Ga0164315, IMG submission 113737) | Subseafloor sediment microbial communities from Guaymas Basin, Gulf of California, Mexico - Guay6, Core 4569-2, 0-3 cm | ecosystem: Environmental > Aquatic > Marine > Hydrothermal vents >... | reverse complement strand
TAAGTAAGGAATCATAAATTTTCGGGTATTTTGTAGGGTGGGCAAACGTCTTTTGGTTTGCCCACCTTTTTCCTTTGCCCACCCTACATGATTTTTTTAAAATACCTCAAAATTTATGCTTCAGTACTTAAGTACAACGGATTGGATTATGCCAGTTATTGGGTTTATCCGGGAATGAAGTCAATCCGTTGTACTAAATCCGCTGTACTAGACAGTTCGCAATGGATAGTGGTTTTTTTGGCCGCGCGTGGTGACTCCTGTTTTCTTGACATACGATTTCTTTCTATTTTCCCGCTACTTTACGATTCCTATCGAGGTAAAAAATGTGGTGAACATTCAGGATCTTGCGGATTTTAAAGGCTCCATGAATACTCAAAGGTTTTGTTCCGGGCGATGGCATTAACGCCCCAAAGGGGCATATTAATATAGCCAGGGGTAACGCCCCTGGACTCTGTGTTAATAAATCCGCAATATGTGTGGCTAAACCGCAATCCCAGGGGCAATCCCAGGGGCGTTGCTCGCCCCTTTGGGGCTATTCAAGTACGCTGTCTCCGAAACCAAGGCAATATTAATATCACCATCAACCCAACCAGTAAATAAAATCGTTCATGCCATAACTTTTGTAACGTTTTATCTTGCGCGGTTTCGCTGAGACTGTGTTCAACCTCCGCTAAAATCGCTTGAGTATCTGCGTTGTGATAATCGGCTTTTCGATAAATCCCCCTTCCGGCAACCGCCAATTGGTGCAAATAATCTTCGTTTAAACGAGAAATTATTATTTCTCCATTGGCATCCTTTTGCCAAGTGCCATCCTTAATAGGAATAAAATCGCCTTGTTGTGTGCCAACCCCCAATGTGTGCAGGTAAAATTTCCCTTTTCGCACCAGCGCGAGGCTTTCTTGTAAATCGTCTTCTGCAAACTCTCCATCACTGATAAGCAAAATATGTGGCGCAGTATGAGTTGCCGTTCCTGTCAACCAATGACTGGCATTTTCAAGGGCGGGGACAAGACGGCTCCCTTGAATGGGCAATAAGTCAATATCGATTTCATACAACAAATGCCGCAAGGTTTGATAATCATCGGTTAACGGTGCGACTAAGTGCGGAATGCCAGCAAACGCCATTAAACCAATATAAATATCTTCTTCTCTATCAAGGATTTCCTCAATGTCTTGCAGTGCTTGTTCTAAGCGTGAATGAGGCAAGTCTTTGACACGCATGGATTCTGATAAATCTAACAAAATCATAAAATTAGCACGTTGTCGCCAGACTTCTTGTTCTTGGTAATCCCAACGCGGCCCCGCTAATGCTAAGACACCGAGTAACCACAGCACCGTCCACCCAATAGGAAAAAGGGAAAAGGGGAACGCTGCAACGGACTTTTGGGATTTTTTGGCCGTATTAATCAACAAATGTGGTAATAAATGGGCATCGGCAAAATCACGCACCCGCCAAAAGTAAGGGATATGGCGTTTTGCTAACCATGCCAACAATACTACCAGCATGGGCACGATGAGTGCCCAAAACCACTCAGGATGAGCAAATTCAAATTCGGAGAAATTCATGTCACGTCTCTCACTTATAGTTTTTTAGAAAATATTGAAGGCCTTAGCAACAATCACCAAACTAAAGTTTGGACTCCATTTCAGGACGACTGAATTTTTAGTGTATCATATCCATTTTGCATTACAATTAATTTACAACCTCACTGTTTTAATATTTCTAAAAGGCATAGCCCTAACAACCTCTACACGATCTTTACAACTTCAGCCAAATGCAAAAAACCGAAACCTCTTCTACATCATCAAAACAACGTTATCTTGCCATACGCAATGTCACACTGGTAGGCGTGGTGGGCAATATTTTATTGACGATTGTTAAACTAATATTTGGCATAATAGGGCACTCGCAAGCTTTGATTGCTGATGGTTTGCATTCGTTGTCGGATTTAATCAGTGATAGCGTCGTGTTAATCGCCGCTAAATATAGTACCTTGGATGCGGATGCTGACCACCCTTATGGACATGCCCGCTTTGAAACGCTGGCAACGGTGGCAGTTGCTGGCTTATTACTATTGGTGGCAGGGGGAATGTTGATAGATGCGGCCTGGCGTTTATTTGAACCCGCGCTTTTGTGGCAACCCACCGTGGTGAGCCTCGCTGTCGCTGGGCTATCCATTTTAGTCAAAGAAGCTTTATATCAATACACCCGTTCTGTTGCCAAGCATGTGCGTTCACAAATGCTACAAGCGAATGCTTGGCATCATCGCAGTGACGCTATTTCTTCAGTGATTGTATTGATTGGGGTAGCGGGGAGCATGGCGGGGTTTTCTTGGCTAGATGCGGTGGCCGCGATTGGCGTCAGTTTAATGATCGCCCATATTGGTTGGTCATTGGGTTGGGGCGCTATTAGTGATTTGGTGGATACCGGCCTCCGTTCTGAACAACTGACAGTCATTGAACAGATTATTGAATCTGTGGATGGTGTTCACACGTTGCATGAATTACGCACGCGCAAAATGGGGGCAAATGCCCTAGTGGATGTACATATTTTGGTCAATCCCCGTATCAGTTGTTCAGAAGGCCATCAAATTGGTGAAATGGTGCGAACACGTTTGATGGCGAAGAGAGAGGAAATCGCTGACGTATTGGTGCATATTGATCCAGAAAATGATGATCAGTCCAAGCCTAATTTGAAGTTACCATTACGCAATGAAATCATAGCTCGTTTGCAGCAACGTTGGCAAGATTTATTGGAAGACAGGCGTGCGATTGAGCAAATCACTTTGCATTATTTGGCGGGTAAAGTGACGGTGGATATTTATTTATCTTTGGCAATCGTGCCAAATATCAAAGAGGCACAGGCTTTATCTCAACGTTTTGCTAAATTAGCTGCCGATGATCCTGAGATTCACGCGATTAAAGTGTATTATCAATGCGAATGAAAGAATGGGGGATTGGTTATACACAGTTCAGGGCACTTCGTTTCCCTTGGTTCCCCAGAGTTGGTTATTTTATAACTTGACAATGTCATATTCTCATTCGTTTCAGGCGAACCTGGTACTAAAAAACGGCTATCATTCGTTTCAGGCGAACCTTCATTCGTTTCAGGCGAACCTGGTTCTTTAGTACCAACCAATCGTTGTGACTGACGCAGAAAATCTAAAACCACCATGCCTGATGGTAAGTCTGTGCTTATTTTTTTGCGGTTTAAAATAAATGTAATCATTAAGTTGTTGAAATTATTTTGAATTTTGGAAACCTTGCGTTTCCAAAACCTATTCATAAACTGAAGTAATACAACACTGCCACGGTTATAATACCAATATGAAAGTCTTTACACTCAAGTCACCTAAAGGTGACTAACCAAATCTGAAAATTATAACGGTGAGCAGTATATTTCACGCAAAATGTCCAAACCTGACCTGTTTTTATTCATCTGCATCTGTGTTTTTCAAACACAGCGCAATAGGTTCGGACAGAATCCCTAAAATTTTGTTAAGGTTATCGATGTAATACTCATTGAGATCGATAGAAACTTGTTGATGTGTTAATTTCAAAAATTTCCAATTGCTGCCAGTCGTGACTGCGCCATAAATAATATCAATGCCTCTTTTTTCTGCTGTATTGAATAACTGCGCGGCTACCATTTCTGCAATACATTGCGCTAAACCGGATTTCACATTGTCATTTTTAGCTTCTACTACGGTTATCACGGGCGCAATAATGGAAAGCTGTTCTGGTGAAAGACTGATCAAAAAATCACAAGTACCCTTTAAACCCTTTTCAGAGTCTACATTAAACGAGGTACCTGAAAATAAACTGATTTTATGTTGGAAATGTTTTCTCAGTTCAATGAGAATGGGGGCAACAATCATTTCGGAACGCGCTTTTTCGCTATCAATTGCCAGTGCTAAAGGAATATTTTCTTTAAGCGTCATCGCTAAAAAATCACTGCACTTGACTTCAGACACACTAGAAAACAAGTCAATGTCTTCATGAATGCTTAAATTAAATTGCTTTTTTAATTTATTTAAGCTGGTAAAATCACTGTAAGCCATTCGATTATTCCTCTAGGATTCAACGACAACAGCTCAAATTCATCACATGAATGATAGAGTTTGTCATAGAATGTAGTAGTCAGCCGGATGTTAAACGAAAAATTCAAAAAAACAGAATGCTTTAGACGGCAGATTGATGGCCTTACAGTGATTGCACTGAAATCAGCACAATCAGTGTTATAGGACCGTTTTTAATCAGCATTATCTGCGTTCTATTCTTACACAAAAAATATTAATTATATTTACTGTTAATGCGCTGTTAATGCGAATTAAGAGTTAAAATTCTTGTGTATAATACAACGATTTAAAAAAAATTACGCTGTCGTACCTGATTTGGCTATTTTAATAGCTTGATTTTCAATGAGTTTTTAAATCCTTAATTCGCATTGTTAATCTACTTATAATATAAGTTTCATCATCAACTTTTTGAAATGCTTTTGCTTCTGAGTTTGGGTAACATCGCATTTCCCACACCAGCCCCTAAACTTAGGTTATACAACACACCCGCGGTTATAACGCCGATATGAAAGAAATAAACACCACCAACACACATTACCCCAGGAATAATTGCTGTCACGAAACCCGTTCGCATAGCACATTTTGATGGATGTCGCAGTGCCGATTGATTTTTATTTATCATTGAAAACTCCGGAAAACTCAGAATATAAAAAATAAAATTGTATTATTCAATAATTTAAAATATAATTCCGTGAGCCACCATGAACAATTTCTTTTTGGGCTAAATCTTTAGTTTAGGGACAACACCTATAACACGCTTCCCTAGTTCAAGCACAGCATCAGCGAGTACGCCCATCAATCCAACTTTTGCCGCGCCATAAACGAGTTCTATATCTCGCTCGACAAGCTCATTCGCTAACTGTTTTGCACTTAACAGATAATCTGTTCGTACACCTTTATCTGAACCGATAAAGACACAGATTCTTTTCATTTTAGGTTTCCTAATATCAAATCAAATGTTCACTAAAATGTAATGTATCCTTATTTCAATTTTTTTATTCGCACATAGCAACCGAATATCAACGGGCTGCGCTCACGCCAATCAATAAATAATCCAACTCACTGAGCCTCTTGCAAAACTCTTGGGCATAAACGATAAATCAAGAACTTACAATGATATAATAGCATGTAAGTTATTGATTTATGGTTTAGCATCGGAGTTTTGCAAGTACTTCCACTGTGTATTTTATCGGAAATCACGACTTAATTCCTGATGTTACGCACTACGCTCGATCGAGAGTCAATCGGGGCAACTATAAAGGATTGTTCCTATATTTCGTTATATATTGGCAATCCTTCACAGTTGCTCCTTTCATTTAACGGTTAGCAATAATAGCTAATTGCGAATAGCAAATAACGGCCTTCGCATTTTTAACGAACATAAAAATCTCAAATTGCGAATACCGAACGACGATCTTCGCATTTCATTTAAAAACTCTTATGACGCACAATGCTCGATCGAGAGTCCAGAAGGGCAACCATAAAGGATTGCCCCTACATTGAATGATATATTGTAGGGGCAATCCCTTGTGGTTGCACCGAAGCGGTTGCCCTTTCACCAAACATCATCCAGGTCAGGAACTTTCCGCTTTATTGCACAAACTGTGACAAGTCGAAGCAATGTGCGTAACATCAGTTAATTCTACTTTGTAATATAACACAAGTCGTTAATTTATTTATATATATTGGGGCTGTTTTTTTTTAAATCAAGGAGTGCTCTTGAATAAAACCTAACTTATTTATTTATATAGAAGACTTCAATAACCTGTTTTTGAAATCAATGAGTTACACTGAATTTAGCCAAGTAGAACTCATCACACGAAAAACGCCGAGCATCATAACACACTTTAGAAAAATACGCACCTTCGGTGCTCTAGCCCCAAAGGGGCGACGTTAATATAGCCAGGGGCAACGCCCCTGGAACTCCATGGGCCTGTTTTTGACGTTAATTCTAGAACGACAATGCCATATTTCAAGCATCACGCTGTTTTTTCGTACCAGGTTCGCCTTGTACTCCTGGTAATATGACATTATCAAGCGAGTCAAGCGGAATGATAATCTTCGGCCGTTTTTCGTACAAGGTACGCCTTGTACTCCTGGTAATATTACATTGTCAAGCGAGTCAAGCGGAAAAATAGAAATGCGCCCTGATAACTGATAACTGACTGAATTCACCGATACAACCATACACGCATCAGCGAAATCAGTTTTTCGGTGTCCACCGGTTTAGAGATATAATCATTTGCCCCGGCTTCAAGGCACTTAGCCTTGTCACCTTTCATAGCTTTCGCGGTGAGCGCGATAATGGGCAGTTTCCGAGAGTGTGGTTGTTTTCTGATTGCCCGCATAGCTTCATAGCCATCCATTTCGGGCATCATAATATCCATTAACACAATCGCAATATCAGAATGCGCCTCCAATTCTTCTAAAGCTTCCTTGCCATTGTTGGCAACTACCACTTCCATGTTTTTGTCTTCTAAAACCGTAGTTAATGCAAAAGTATTGCGGATATCATCATCAGCGATCAACACCTTTTTGTTGGTGAGAATCGCTTCCTTATCATGCACCATTTTCAACATGTTCCTTTTGTCTTTGGGTAACTGGGCTGCTATCTGATGAAGAAATCGAGTCGCTTCTTCTAATAAACGTTCTGGCGATTTTACCGATTTAATCGGCAGATGATCCGCACATCGTAGCAATAATGCTTCTTCAGCAGATGTCAATTCGCGATCAGTATAGGTAATCACCGGTGTTTGGCAGAAACCCTCGATTTTTTGCATCTGCTCAAGCAACTTGATGCCAGAACGTTGTTCTATATCCATATCAAGAATAATACAATCAAACAATGCCGCTTTAAGGTGTTGTAAAGCGGCCGTCGTCGTCATCGCCTGCGTGATTTGGATATCCTCACTGTCGACTAATTCCCCAATTTTCTGTTGGTGCGGTTCAGCATCAACAACAACCAAGAGCTGTTTGAGAGTTTTGCTCAGAAATTGTTCTATTTTCTTGAAGGCTCCTCCAAGTTGCTCCATAGTCACGGGTTTGTGTAAATAACCAATCGCCCCCATCTTTTGAGCGTCCAAACTGTGGTTAGAAGCCGAGATAAAATGCACCGGAATATGCCGTGTGTCTGGGTTATCCTTTAGCTTTTCCATAACTGTCCAACCATCCAGTTGTGGCAAACCCACATCCAAAATAATGGCGTTGGGTAGGTACTCCTCAGCCAGTTGTAAGCCGCTGCGACCATCTTCGGCAACCAGACACTTAAACGCTTTTTCCCGTGCCAGTTCTGTCAGGATGCTGGAGAATTTGCGATCATCTTCAATAATTAAAATGGATTTATCAGTCGGTTGCAGACGGTTTCTATCATCAGCAACGGGGGAACCGCCTAAAGGCTCGATTCCTGAAGGCGAAGGAGCCGACGCTTTAGCAGGGACACCGCCTAACGGTGCGTCGATTTCTGTGGGTGACGGAATCGACGCTTGGGTGGGTTGTTGTTTAGGTAGATAGAGTGTAAAGGTGCAGCCCTTACCTTCCTCACTATGTAATCGAATATCCCCACCGAGGAATCGGGCTAACTGACGAGAAATGGATAAGCCTAGCCCGGTGCCGCCATAACGTCGGCTGGTGGAACCATCCACTTGCTGGAAAGCTTCAAAGATAACTTGTTGTTTATCTTTAGGAATACCAATACCAGTATCCGTAATGCTGATAGCAATCATTTGAGCGACATCAACGCCCATGAAGGAAACCTCTTCATGGGTTGGACGTTGCACCGTCAATTGGATTCCACCTTGACTGGTGAATTTAAAGGCATTAGATAACAGATTAGTCAATATTTGTTTGAGCCGCTGCCCATCAGTGTGGAGAACCGCTGGCAAACCTTCAGCCATGCTCATCTGAAAAGTCAGTCCCGCATCGTTTGCAATCGGGCGGAATTTCTGTTCAAGCATTTCTACCAAATCAGCCAGAGAAATGTCCTCAGTCTGAAGCTCTATTTTACCAGCCTCTACTTTAGACAAATCGAGAATTTCATTGATCAGTGTGAGCAAATCAGAACCTGCACTGTGAATGGTTTGGACGTACTCCACCTGTTTATCGCTTAAGTTGCCCTGTTTATTATCCGCTAATAGTTGGGCAAGAATCAGCAGACTATTTAACGGAGTGCGTAATTCATGCGACATATTTGCGAGAAATTCTGATTTGTACTTGCTTGCCAGTGCTAGTTCTTGAGCTTTGCGCTCAATTTCCTTCTGCGCTTTTTTCATCTCAGTTTGGGTTTGTTCCAGCGCCTGATTCTTATGTTGAATGTCCCCTTTTTGTCGCTCTAAGTCTTTGGTGCGCTCTTCCAATGCCTCATTGGTTTGCTTTAACTCTTCCTGTTGTGTTTGCAATTCTTCTGACTGGCTTTGCAGTTCTTCAGCCTGACTTTGTAGTTCTTCATTCCTCTGCTGAAGTTCGGCTTGTTTACTTTCTAATTCTTCCCGTTGACTTTGCAATGCGTCGTTAGTTTGTTGCAATTCTTCCTGTTGCGCTTGTAATTCTTCTGACTGGGCTTGTAATACTTCTGTCTGTCTCTGGCTTTGCGCTAGAAGTTCCTGCATTCGGGTGCGTGATTCGGCCGTACTCACTGCGATACCAATACTCGGCAGAACCTGTTCAAGAAAGTCCTGCTGCATGTTGGTCAACGTTGTAGCAGAACCAATCTCAATGACACCTTTCACCGCATTCTCATATAAACAGGGCATAATAAGAACATGGCGAGGTAGCGCGTTTGCCAAGCCAGAACGCATAATATGACGGCATTCTTCTGGTGTCTGAATGAGGGAAAGTGGTTGTCGTTCCAAAGCAGCCTGTCCAACTAATCCTTCACCTATGAGAAATTCCGTCGGACGATTGTCATTAGTGATATAAGCATAATTGGCAATCATTTGCAAAGAGGGTTTATGCGAGCTGGATTCTTTAAGTAAATAAAATAACCCCACTTGTGCCTCTGTATAAGTGGTTAGGAAAGAAACGATCTTTTTTGCCAGTACGACAATATCCTGTTCGCCGCTCATCAGATCATTTAACTGTGCATGCCCAGTTTTAAGCCAATCTTTCATGGCATTTTGGGCGGTTGTTTCAGCCAGCTTAGCCGCTGCGGTTTCGAGGGCATTCTTAATTTGGACAAAATCTCCCCGGTACTCTGCCATCGGGGTAATGCTTTGCTCACCTTCCGCTAATCCTTGAGAAACCTGGACAATGTCCTCAATCACCAACCGCAGGTTGGATAAGGCATTTTCTAGGGCTTCTTTGATTTGAACGTAGTCTCCTTGATAGTGAGCTTGAGACATGACGTGTAGATTGCCACCCGCTAAGCCCTGAGAAACATGGACAATATCTTTAATGACTTGCCGCTGGTTAGACAACGCCGTTTCTTGGGCATTTTTGATTTGGGCAAAGTCACCTTGATATTCTGACTGTGGCGTAACGCTGAGGTTGCCGGCCGCTAATCCTTGAGAAACGCGGACAATGTCTTCAATCACTAGACGTTGGTTGGATAAGGCAGTTTCCAACGCATCTTTGATTTGGACGAAATCGCCTTGGTATTCCGATTGTGGCGTGACACTGAGGTTACCCATCGCTAATCCTTGAGATACTTGGACAATATCCTCGATCACGAGACGTTGGTTGGACAGAGCCGTTTCCAAAGCTTGTTTGATTTGGATAAAGTCCCCTCGGTATTCCGATTGTGGTGTGACGCTGAGGTTGCCGGCGGCTAATCCTTGGGAAACTTGGACAATATCTTCAACTACTAGGCGCTGGTTGGACAAAGCCGTTTGTAAGGCTTCTTTAATTTGGACGAAGTCCCCTCGATATTCTGATTGCGGCGTGATGCTGAGTTTGCCCATTGCTAGGCCTTGAGATATTTGGACAATATCTTCAATCACGGTTTTGAAATAATGGGCTAAGTCATCAAACGCCCGCCCGATGTTACCCATTTCATCATGACGATTGGTTATTTTGCCTATTTCAGTTTGATCGAGGCCAGTCAAAGCCGTGTCGCCTGCTGTCAACAATTTGGCACCTTGGACGATAAGCGTCAGGGGTTGGCTGATTAAACCTGCTAGGAAAAAGGCAATCCAAAAGCCTAGAAACACTGCGACCAAACTGGCACCAATCACAGCCAGTCTCGCTGTTTGAGCGACGCTCTGTATATCGGCCCGCGCGATGTCTTCATGATGCTGCGCATCCCTATAAATATCTTCAAATAGCGGTTCTAGGCGGTGGGCTGCGGCACGATAAGTTTCTATATGGGCTGCAATCTGGGTGTCAATTTGAACTAATTGTTCAAACGTTGCTTGATACTGGTTAGCCAACTTGACCAGTTGTTCTTTTACGCCCGATTCCATGTTAGCGTCAGCCAAATGTTGCTTGAATTGGGCTATGGCTTGTTGTCGGTGCGGAATATGTTTATCGTCGGCCTGTAACAAATAAGCGTTTTCGTGGCGACGTATCGTTAGCATGTCAATCGCCAACTGATCGAGCTTATGCGCTTTGATGGCCTCTTCAATCGCATGGACACTCTCCCAGAATTGGCCTTCAAGCCCACTGTTTTTGAAGCCCCGTTTTTCCAGTAAATCCACCACCGCTTGGAAAGTAGTTTCATATGCCACCATGGCTTTGTCAATGGTTTGGGTTACCGCAATGTGTTCTTCTTCAGATTCCAGTTGCCTGAGTTCGGTCATATATTCGTGGATAGTGGCGACATGTGTTTGCACCGGGTTTACGTAGGTGGCGCGAGCTTTCTCAAAGCCAACGGGTTTGTAGTGCAGAAAATAATCTTTCTCACTGCGCTGTACCATCAGCATAGCACTGTAACTTTGCCAGCCGAGCCGAGCAACTCGGCCATCGACATCAAGGAGTTCGGTGACCGTGGCTTGTGTATAGTGCTGGCTGATAAACGCAATAACGCTGACGATGATGGTTAAACTGATCATCACCATAAAAGCCCAGATAAGTTTGTTTCGTATTTTGAGATGGTTAAACCAATTGGACATAAATTGACACCTTTATAATAGCTACAAGAATTTAATATGAAAGGATTTAAAACCATAACTACAAGGATTGCTTATAAAAAAGGATAAAACGGGTAGAATAAGTCAATTGTAGGGTGGGCAACGTCTTTTGGTTGCCCACCAAATCGAAGAGGTGGGCAATAAAAGGACATTGCCGGCCCCCTACATCTACTATAACTACAAGGATTGCTTATAAAAAAGGATAAAACGGGTAGAATAAATATTTAATAAGCACGATCTATTCCTAATGGCGCGCACGATAGGAATTAAGTTCCAGGGGCGTTGCCACGGGCGTAGATAATACGCACCTTCGGTGCTAGGTTTTAAAGCCCCTTTGGTCATAACCAAGTCATCCTTGTAGTCATGTAGTACAACGAATTTAGAAATAAACGAAATAGAAATGCACCCATCTCCTTGGAGCGATCCCCTTTCACCGATACAACCACACGCGCATTAGCGAAATCAATTTATCAGTATCCACCGGTTTAGAGAGATAATCATTCGCGCCCGCTTCAATACATTTGGCTTTATCGCTCTTCATGGCTTTCGCGGTGAGGGCGATAATGGGTAGTTGATAGTAGCGGGCTTGTTTTCGGATTTCTCGCATGGCTTCATAGCCGTCCATTTCTGGCATCATAATGTCCATTAAAACAATGGATGTATCAGAATGCTTGTCCAATTGCGCCAGTGCTTCTTTACCAGTTTCTGCGATAATCACTTCCATATCTTTACCTTCTAAAAAAGTCATTAACGCAAAGGTATTGCGAACATCGTCATCAACAATCAGTACCTTTTTATGCCTTAAAATGGTTTCTTTATCATGTACCATCTGCAACATTTGCCGTTTATCCTTGGGTAACTTGGCTTCCAGCTGATGGAGAAATAAAGTGGTTTCGTCTAACAAACGTGCCGGGGATTTCACCGCTTTGATAGTGAGATTAGCTTCACATGCTTGTAATATCTTTTCTTCTGGCGCTGTCAATTCGCGTTCTGCATAGATAATCACCGGAATTTGAGCCAGCTTATCTTCCTGTTGCAGTGGTTGAATGAATTG
>Ga0164315_10003492_pt1 | contig 12194 bp, 12 predicted proteins | sample GuaBasSedimGuay6_FD_113737 | JGI IMG/M metagenome (GOLD analysis project Ga0164315, IMG submission 113737) | Subseafloor sediment microbial communities from Guaymas Basin, Gulf of California, Mexico - Guay6, Core 4569-2, 0-3 cm | ecosystem: Environmental > Aquatic > Marine > Hydrothermal vents... | reverse complement strand
TTCAGCTTTGCTTGTGCGAACACCCAGGCTTTGTTCGACAGATGCTTTGATATGTACAGCGTCACTGTCCGCACCTTCTTCTGCATAAACGGCCACCAGATCCATGCCCATGGGGGACTTGCCGGGCTCATCACGTCGATAGGTCGGATCCATGGGGGCCACCCAGTAAAGAATTTCCTTTTCCGTTTTATTATTGCTGTCAGTTTTATTGCCAATGCTCTGACCCAGAATAGTATAGTTACTGATCAACACACCGCCAGCAAGGCCGATTATCAAGGTTACAAGCAACGGCAATAGTGCTTTGCCTGCCGATTTTGTCTTCAGGTTCATGAGGTTTCTCCCTGTAAATATAGCAAGCGGGCGCGGGTTAGTTTCATCCGCGCGCAAGGCTGCATGGCTTAATTTGAGTTCATATTCGCCGATCCGTGCGCGCATCAGGGTGGTCAAATCATCGACAGCATCCTGATAGGCTTCAAAAGCCGCTTCGGCATTAAAGGCTGCCTGAGGCAACAAAAATTCTTTGTACAGATCAAGACGCTCCCGTTCGCGGGTCAGTGTTGCAGTATATTGATCTACCCGGGCCTTCATGGAGCGAAATATGTCATTGCGGACATACTCGGTGGCAGAGGTATCTGCAATACTGGACGCCAGTACGCGGTCCTGACGGTTTTTAGTGAATAATGGAATATCCATGGTGACAAATACGGATAAAAAGTCGGCGCGGTCAGTGCCATTGGGATTCTGACCACCGCGACCGCCGTAGGCGAGGTCAACGGCGAAGCCCGGCTTATAGGCCTGGCGGGCTATTTCTTCCGAGGCCCTGGATTTGGCTATTTCGTGTTGCCAGGCACGTAAACGTGGATGATTAAGCAACTCTGTCTTGATCTGCGCGGCGGGTGCCGGCTGAGCAATGGGTGGCCATTGGGGAGCAAGGTCACGGTAGGCATCGGCACCGATCCATTCCGCCAGTCGCGCTCGTGCTTCCTCTTCCTGTTGACCGATACGGGACAGCCGTTCCTCAACCTTGGATAGTTCCAGTTGCGCTTGTACCACATCCTGCTGGTGCGCCCGGCCGGTGGCGTAGTAGTCACGCGTTATTTCTGCCAGATCGGTAAAAACAACCAGTGATTGTTGCAGGATTATCTGCCGCTGCTGGTGTAGATAGACGCGGGTGTATTCCTCCCGTACAGCCAGCACCACTTTGTATTTTCTATCCTCTACTTCGGCATCGATACGTGCAACGGATTCACCCATAAGTTCGCTGCTGAGCGAGCGGGTATGGCCGCGTGGGAACATTTGCCGTACACCAATCACAGCCTGTGTCATGGCTTCCTGGCCCAGGTTGAAAGTATCGGTCGGCAAGTTGGCAAAACCCAGTTTTAACTGGGGATCGGGTAGCTTTTCGACGGCAACCGAAAGTTCTGCCATCGATTGGCTGCGAGCCTTGATGGCCAGTACTGAGTAGTCACTTGATAATGCAAGCTGCTCTGCTTCGGAAATCGTCAGATTGGCAGCAAGTAGTTTGCTGGTGCCTGAAAACAGCAATAGCGTCACCGCGATTACGCGGCAGAATGCCATATTGGCATTGAATTGGTACATCGTATTCTCCACAACACCACAGGTCGGTTTAACCTGTGTAACAAAAAACAATCAAATTGTGACTGCAGAAAATGCAGCCGGATTTGCTAATTGTTTAAGCGATGGGAGGTCGAAAGGGTGGGGGACTGGAGTTACTCAAGGGTCCGTTGGAAGTCATCGGGTACTGCAGGGAACCGGGGTTGTGGATCGCATTGAATGTGGCAGGGCTAATGGCCACCAGACCCACGGTGCAGGCACCGCAGTGAGACATTGATTCACAACCATCACCCAGCTCCGCCGAATCATGATCACAGCAATCCATACCATCCATATCACCACCATTCATGTTGTCATGCTGGCTGTGACTTGTTTCCTGACCATCACACATATCGCACAGCGATGCTTGCGAAGGCTGTGCCGCAATGAGTACAAATATGGCCATTAGAACGAATTTCATAGCAGTATTATACACTTTTGGATGCTTTTCCGCATAATATCCTCAATAGGACTCCTCTACCGCATCTTTTACCAATTGCTTCAGTTGCCTAAGACCAAAGCTGGGCATTGGGCGTCCATTGACAAAAAACTCAGGGGTCGCCTTGATTCCAAGACTTTGCCCATCTTCGATATCCATTTGAATTGCACTTGTGACTTCATGCCCGTTCATATCGGAATCGAGGCGCTTATGATCCAGTGCCAATCCGTTCAACAAACCCCGGGCACGCATGGGCTGGGACACATGACCGGTGATCCAACGTCGTTGGTTTTTAAATAACAATTCAAGGGCCTGCCAGAATTTGCCCTGGCGATGTGCGGCCTCCAACATTTTTACCACTTCATCTGAACCGGTGTGCAGTGGGGCATAACGCATCATCACCCTGACTTTTCCCGGGTATTGATCAATAATCTGTTTCAGGAAAGGATAAAAATCAGCACATGTTCCACAGGCTGGATCAAAAAACTCAACGATGGTGACCCGGGCATTTGCGGGTCCCTTGACCGGTGCACCTTGTCTCTCAAAAACACCCTGGTCCTGACCTCCCCAAAATGTGGATTGGTTGTTCTGATATAGCACTGCAGCAACAACAAAACCCAATATAATTAGCCCAGCGCCAGTTAAAAAGAGAGGTTTTCGATTCATGATGATTCCATTCTGCTAGTAAAGAATATACAAACGCCAACGAGGCTAAAGGTTATGAGAGACAGTGTCGGAATGTTTAAAAAGCCGAGCAGCGAGAGGTGGGATTCTGAACACGGAATACCCTGCACGCAAGGCCGAACAGCTTCAGGGATTATTCCGGCAATCAGTAATGTCTGAAATAGAGCAATGAACCACCCGATGGTGGCCAATGGACCCGCAGTGCGCACTACCCCTGGATCATATGGAAACAGGCCAACTGCCAGGATCAAAACCAGCGGGTACATGGTTATTCGTTGATACCAACACAGTTCACATACAGAAATATCCATTACCTCGCTAAAAAAAAGGCTGCCAAGCGTCGCAGTTGTGACCACGATCCATGCCATGAATAAAAGGTACCAACCGGTCTGTGATGAGCCGGGAGAGCTTTCCTTTTTCATATACTTCCCATCAGAGTAAAGATGGCAGGTATTTTTTAAAGAAACGGATCTGGTTGCCACCCATGACCGCACGTATTTCATCTTCATCCAGGCCCACATCAAGTAAGGCCTGTGTCAGCGCTGAAAGTTCCGATGTGTCGAACCAGACACTGGTCGCACCATCGTAATCCGAACCCAGTGCCACGTGTTCTTTGCCGACAAGATTGACCGCATAAGCGATGGATTTGGCAATACCCGCAGGTGTTGCATCACAGACTGCACCATCCCAGTAGCCGATACCAATCAGGCCGCCACCGGCAGCAATGCGTTGCATATGATCATCGGAAATATTCCGGGGGCTATCGCAGGCACCGCGTACGCCGGTATGGGACACGACCAGTGGTGTGGTGGAAAGCGCCAATACCTCATCGACCACGGCTTCGGATGAATGTGCGACATCAACCATAATACCCAGACGGTTCATTTCCCGGACTGCATCGTAGCCAAACTCACTCAGGCCGGCCTGGCTTACGCCATGCAAAGAGCCACCCAGCTTGTTATCAAAGAAATGGTGCAGGCCCATCATGCGGAAGCCTTCGTCGTACAGGTTCTGGATATTATCGAGCGAACCGTCAAGCGCGTGACTGCCCTCAGTGGCCATTAAACCACCGGTGACAGTTTTGCCTTTGCTGCGTGCAATCAAGACCGCATCAAGGTCGGCGCGTGTGCGCAGGAATACCAGTGCACCGTCTGAGCGGCGAGCAGCCTTGTCCAGTCTTTGTGCCTGGTACCTGGCCCTCTCATATAAACTGCTCCAGGTACGTATTGGCCAACGCTGCAAGATCACGGCACCGGTAATCTGGTCTGAATCCCCGGTATTTTCTTCGTAATTGAGTTCTTTAGGCGCCTTGGTCACGGTAGAAAATACCTGAACGGCCACTCCACCCTCCACCAGTCTGGGAATATCCACATGCCCGCGGGTGCCACGATCCAGGATGTCGCGGTGCCACAATAATGTATCGGAATGCAGATCGGCAGCGGTCAGGGAAGCATGCAGGGCGCGTGCCTCTTCACTTATCTCGTAAGTTTCATGCTCAAACACCCGGTTGATCCCTTTTTCGAGGTAACCGGGACCGAATGCAAAGGCGACGATAACTGCCACGATAATCAGGGTGGTTGTGGAGATGAGTATCTTTTTTAGCATAAATTATCCAATTGGGTGCATAGTGAGGTCTAAAAAGCCCAGGCGCTGCCCACCGTCAGGTAAACAGACGTGTCTTCCGGACCCCGGGCAATATCAACACCTGCTTGCAGACCTTGTTTTCTGGCCAGGCGGTATCGAAAACCAAGCCCACCTGCAGCAACGGTTTGGCTTGTCTCACTAAAACGGCTGATGGACGAAGTCTGTCCCGCGCCACCAAAAAATACGACTGTCCAGCGTGGTGTCACTCCCCACAGGTATTCAACTTCACCGGTTACAGCGGTTTCCCCCTGGTAACGCATGGCCGGAATACCCCGCAGACTGACAAACGGATAAGAAAAGAACGGTACATCGCCGCTGACAGTCTGTGCCTGAAGCCTCAGACCAAGGCTGGAGTAGTCGCCGAAGGGGGTGTAATGAAAAATGCTGACCTTATAATCGTCATAATCGTAATCACTGCCCCAGTTGTCATCAAAGTTTTTGTAATCAAATTTGGCTGATATTCCACTAGAGGGTGTAAATACAGTGTTTCTGCCGTCGTATTGAACAACGAAGCCGAGGCCACCCAAATCAAAATCAAAACCAGGGTTTGGTAACTCAGGGGGCAGAATACTGCCGAGATCGAATATATTTTCAGCAGTGATGTAAATGTAGTTGGCCCCTATCCACCAGTTGGATTCCCTGAGACGAAATTTTGCTTCCTGCAAAAGAAAGGTGCCGTCAATATTGAAGCCGATACCTTTATCCAGGCTGAAACCATCATTGCGTCCGTCAAGGTAGAAAGTCATGTTGATATTCATCTTGGCCAGCGCGCCCATATAGCGGATATGGTCATCCTTCCATACACCCATATGTGCACCACCATAAAAATAGGTGCCATTGTCGGTTTTCCCCCCAAAGCCAACACTGATACTCGGTGGCCCGTGATGGGAGTGTTCTTCGGGATCCAGTTCTTTTGGTGCATGAAAATAGGCAACCGCAGCACCGAGCCCGAAACCCACTGCCGGTTCGGTGATGATAATCGGGATGGGTAAAAAACCGGACGCACTGGCAAGGTAATCACTTGCGTCCAGCATACCGTCCTCTGGGTCGATCAAGGTGTCGTTGAACCAGTCGCCGATACCAAAGGACCAAACGGTGGGTGCCCAAAAGCCAGACATGAGCATTGCTGCCCACAGGATTGGTGTGTTTGATTTCATCAGATCAACTCGTGAAGGTGGTTTTTCAGGTTACCGGACATGGGTTTGGGTCACAGCTTACCCGTTACGCACTTACCCCGTATATTATTTAATTGGTTTTGCTACCGGTTTAGTTTGCCGTTTCGCCGGCTGCGTAACCAGAATATAAGGCCGCTGACTGCGAGGAACCCAACGGCCAGGGCCAGCAGGTCATATACAAGAATGCCGATCGGGCCGAAAATACGCCCACTATGAAGATCCAGCAATACGCGTTCCAGGCTCAAGCCATCGCCGCGGTATTGTCGTGTGATGGCATCATGAAGAACGCCGGGTGCTGGCTCTGAAAATGCCCAGGTCGAGCTCACGTTTGAGTCTTCAGCTCGTTGCCAGTTCAGCAGGTCTGCATCAGCAAGCCACAACTGACCCGTGGATTTCACCACCACGATACCATCTGCGAGCAGACCGATTGATTCGATCGGACCTGCACCGGGTGGCCCCCAGGGGAGTCGTTCGATCAATACTCCATCGTGATTGAGCAACAACAATTCCTCGCTGCCGGCTGCAATCAACATGCCATGGCTGGAAACTGCACCGACGCCGTTTGAAAGACCCGACACGGACTTGTCATTGAGGTAAAGCTGTGAACCGGCAAAGCTAAGCCAATCATTACCCAGTGCAAAGCTACGGATGTTTTCCGGCCCTCCCAACCCATACCAGTCAAGAACTCGTGTTTGTGATACATGGCGTTGATCAAGACCCAGCCCGTTTGAATGGTTAATTGCCAGGCCGCTCAAGACCATGAAAATGATGAAAACTGCTGTAGCTGCACCCAGAGAACGGTGCAGGCGGCGCATTATTGAATACTGTGGTTTTTTAGCTGCCATCTTTACAATCGGTATCGTTGTGCAGGAATAGTGCCATTGAAGCCAGGCGGGTCAATGCCTGAACCGATAAGGTCGCACCCGATATTCCATCAATGCGCGCGTCGAGTTCACCGTTGGCCTGCAGCGCCACACCATCAAATTGATCGGTAAATGCGGGTGTTGCGACCTCGCCCCCGCGGTTCTCCCGGTAGGTCAGCACCTTCAGGCTTCTGATGTAATCCCTTTCTACGATCACACCTACGGTGATGGGCAGTTCCTTGCCGATTTTGTCGAGAACCCAGGCAGATCGTCTGTTCTGGCACCAATATCGCACACGCAAGGCCGGGTAATTATGACCAAGCAGTTGCCGTACTGTGGATTTTCGTTCGCCGCTGAGCCAGACAACTGCCGGCTCAGGTGCCGAACCACCAAATGCACGATCCAGAAATTCAGCGCTGGTCTCATAAACCGAAGCAGCCAATACAAGCGTTGGTTGCGACATGAAGAGCAGCAGCAAAACAAAAGTTTTTCTCAGGAGCACGCGCATCGGTTAGAAACTGTAACCCAGGCCAATATCGAAACCGGTAAAATTCCGACCGCGCTCACTGTCGAGATCATGGCTTCGGTCGCGGTAGTCGAACTTAACCACGACGTTTTCACTTGGCCACCAGTTGAGACCCAGTTCCCATTGACTGAATTGGTCACTGTCCCGTGCGGCATCAACTTCCTCAAAGCGGGTATAGAAGCCGAGCTTATTATTGAGACGGTAGCTGGGTTCTATGTACCAACCAGTCTGTTTGTCAGCCCCTGCTGCTTCCACCGCATCGCCAGAGAAGTCCCAGTGGGCAATCAGTGCGCGCAGTCCAAAAGCACCGCGCTGGTAATCAATGTGAGCTTCCAGAAGAGTTCCGTCATCGAGGCCGTCATTGGTCGCCTGGGATGGGTCAAACTGGTACTGCATGGTGACAGCCGCCTGCAAGCCCGTCATCCCCAGGTAACGCAAACGACCGGTTATTGCACCATCGCTGGCAATTGCCTTGGCGACCTTTTGACGACCGCTGCGGATTCTGAAAGCATTACTCCCGGTTGTCGGTATCTGTAAACCGGAAGTTAGTGCCAGATCCCAGCTCCAGCTTGAACCCCAACGACCATTGAGTCCGGCACCTGCTTCCCACCAGGTACTGGGTACGATAATGCTTTCTACATTGTTGCGTTCAACACCATAAAAAGTGGGCGGCTCATGGGTCTCATTTAGAAGGCCGACGGGTATCAGAAATAATCCTGCTTTTGCATATAAGCCGGGCTTCAGGTCAAACTCAACAAAAGCCTGTTCCAATTCCACTTCTCCAGGAGCGCCATCGCCGGCAAGAGAGTGTTCCAGTTCAAATTCTGAGTAAAAGCGTGTTTTGTCATTGAACTCATGGCCGAAAAAGAGCACAAATCGATGGAAATCAACCGATTCAAGATCATGTGAAGTGTCTTGCGCAGAGAGGTTATTGTAATGCAGTTCGCCGTATCCACTAATGGTGGTGCGGCTGGTTTTGGCTATTTGTGAAGAGCCAGATTCAACCACTTCGGCGACCGCTTCGACCTTGGCGTCGGTTTCAGTAGCCTGGCTTTGTGTTTGTATCAGCTGTTGCTTTAATTCATCAATCTGCTGTTGCAGAAATTCCAGTTTGGCCAATAGTTCAGCATTATTGTCCTGGGCGTATATTGTCGGGCTGGTCAGCGCCCAAGCCAAGGCGACGATGGTCAAAAATCCTCCCGCCTTATTAATGAGTTGCATGTGAATTATTCCTTTTTCCTTGGTTGTAAAAATTGAAAACGCATCGTAATGTAAATGAGAACCATTCGCAACAAGCTTTGATGCAGAAGGTGAATTCTCTTGATCTATGTCAATTTCTCAACTGGATAGACCTTCAAAAAATATGGCTTCACCGGAATATGTGGCAATAATTTGCTTGCCGAAGTAGATTTAAGCGGTGAATACAAATATGAAAATAAGCTCAAGCTTTGTGGGTGTTTCACTCAAAGAATATCGTCGTGTCGTGAACTGGCGTGACACGATGAACTATGCGGCGGCCATAGGGGATAACAACGACCGGTATTTTGACGACGAACACTCATCGGGCATCGTCGCTCCACCCATGTTCAGTGTGGCAGCAACATGGCCCATGGTTGAAAACCTGGCAGACTACCTTGTCGTAGATGGTTTCCCTATCGGGATTTTGCGTACGCAGGTGCATTTCAGTGAGTTTCTTGAATTCCATTCCCCCATCAAACCGGGAGAAGAACTGCGTATTAAGGGCACCATTGCCGCGATACTGCCGCACCGTGCGGGAACCCATATCATTTTACGTTTTGATGCTGCAAACCAGTATGAACAACCCGTATTTACAGAATACTTTGGGGGTTTGATGCGTGGCGTTAGCTGCGAGGATGAAGGGGCAGGCAGCGAATCACTACCCGTCATCCCGCCCGCACCCGACACCACGGCACCAGAGTGGGAAAAAACGATCAGGATTGATGCTTTGCGTTCATATATTTACGATGGATGTACCAATATTTTTTTTCCGATCCACACTTCCAGAAAATTTGCCCATGATGTTGGCTTGCCCGGCATATTGTTGCAGGGTACGGCCACCCTTGCGTACGCAGCACGGGAGTTGGTCAACAACAATGGTAATGGTGATCCTTGCTGCCTGGAGGCGCTGAGTTGCCGTTTTACCGGCATGGTATTGCCTGATACCAATATCCTGGTTCAATTGATGGGTCATGTGGATCAAACACGGCATACAGATCTGTACTTTCGTGTGATGGGTGAGCAGGACCAGCTTGTTATTAACCATGGTTATGCAAGGTTGAAAAAAGCCGGAAATATAGAGGATGGGACATGAGTTGGAGCGCTTTACAGCAAACCTGGCACTATGTTGAGAAATGGGCACGGGAAACTCCCGATGCAGAGGCACTGGTTTTTGAAAAGGAACGTCTGAGCTGGCGGGCATTCAAATCGGAAATGGATCAAATTGCCCTGGCATTCCTGGACAGCGGTGTGCGAAGAGGGGATCGGGTTGCGTTCTTGTCGATGGCCCGGAATGAGTTTCTGACAACTTATATGGCCGCCAATAAAGTTGGTGCCATCTGGCTGGGCCTGAACCCCAAGTTCACCCTGGAAGAATTGCGCTACCAGGTAGGTGACAGTAAACCAACTGTACTGATTGCCGTGCGGACTTTTATGGATAAGGACCTGGCGCAGGACATTGGCAGCCTGATGTCAGAGTTTTCCTTCATTAAAAAGGTGCTGATCATCGGTGAGGTTTTTGCGGGCACCGAGGAATTTTCTCAGTTCACAAATCATCCCAGACTGGCCTTATACGATGCACTGGAAAAGCGGGCGGCGATGGCTGCGGTCTCGGACAGGGCATTGCTGATGTATACATCCGGCTCTACCGGTCGGCCGAAGGGGGTTGTCCATACGCATCAGAGCATTATTGAAAATATCAAGGTGCAGGTGCGTGAGTTTAATCTCCAGAATTCATGCAGGGCACTGCTGCACTTTCCTGTTAACCACGTTGCTGCCGATGTGGAAATAGGGTTTGCAACCATTATGACCGGTGGTTGTAACGTGATGATGGATAGCTTCCACCCGGTCGAATCGCTGAAGATGATCGAAAAGGAGAAAATTACACTGCTGGGGCAGGTGCCGGTGATGTTTCTGCTACAAATGCAGCAAGCTCAGTTTAAGGACACCGATTTTGGCAGCGTTGAGTTATTTGTCTGGGCCGGTGCCGCGGCGCCGAAGGTGATGATTGATGTATTGAGCGGGATTTGTATGAAAACAGGCGCATCACTGGTGACCGGTTACGGCAGCACCGAGGTTTGCGGTTTTATTACCTATACCAGCGCGGGCATCGATGAGGACAGGTTGATGAATTCCGCCGGGAAAGCAGTGGAGCCTTTCGAGCTGAAAATTGTTGATGATTCACGTCGGGAATTACCCCATGGGGAGATCGGTGAAATTGCAGTACGCGGACCGTTCATGTTCAGCCAATACCTGGATAAACCCGCGGAAACTTCCGCAGTGCTTGACGATGATGGTTGGTATTACACCAATGATATGGCCCATATGGATGAGCCCGGTTATATCTTTATTACCGGCCGAAAATCGGAGATGTTCAAAACCGGCGGTGAAAATGTATACCCACGGGAGGTGGAAGAAGTACTGGAGAGTCATGCGGGAGTATTATTCGCGGCAGTTATCGGAGTGCCGGATGATCTTTACCAGGAAGTGGGCTGGGCGTTTGTTATGCGCCAACCGGGCACGGATGTGACTGAAGAAGAATTGCGAAATATATGCAAAGATTCCCTGGTCAACTATAAGGTTCCCAAGAAATTCTTCCTGCGGCCCATGCTGCCGCTACTGGCAACCGGCAAGGTCAATAAGGCTGCTTTGAAACAGGAAATTGAAGAATATGACAGTAGATTCAACACAATCCCCAGCAATAAATCGGGCTGATGCCCGTATCGGTATTGCCTTGGGAAGTGGTTCTGCTCGCGGCTGGTCTCACCCCCTTTGTCCGGACTCGGTCTGATGGAGTTTGATCAGGTAGCAGTGGCCATTGACGAGGGGCGCGCCTGTGTAGAACGTATGCGCCCGGCATTGGATCAGATGCAGTCCGAGCTATAAATACGATGTCAGCGGAAAACTAACTCGTATGTTGTGTATAACCTAACTTGATTCTTGAACGCACGCTTGTCGAGAGCTAGTATTTTTCCGGAATAAGACTATACTAACCGACCGTTCGGTTAATGTATGAAACCCATGAAAAACCAGCCCGAAAGCAATGCGATCCACTCCAGTGGTGAAAAAGCCATACTGGAAGCTGCCGAAACCCTTTTTGCAGAGAAGGGTTTTGATGCCGTTTCCATGAGTGCCATCGCCGGGTTGGCAAATACCAGCAAACCCAATATTTACCACCACTTTAAAAATAAGAATGAGCTGTACCTCGCAGTTATGAAAGCCGCGGTTCAGCGAAGCTCGGTGTTACTTGATTCACTGGAGGATGCACCCGGTACGTTCAGACAGCATTTGTCTGATTTTTCCGCCGGTCAATTGGGTAACATCATGTCACACAAACGCAGCACACAGTTGATTTTGCGTGAAACATTATCCGGGGGTACGCAAAACGGGCAGGAGATTGCCAGGCACGTTGTTGAAGAGGTTTTTTCACGACTGGTGGCCATGGTTCAGCAGGGTCAACATGAAAATGAGATCCGCGATGACATTGATCCGGCGCTGGCCGCTTTCATGGTCGTGGCCGCAAACATGTTTTTTTTCCAGGCCAACCCGATCATTCAAACCATTCCTGAGATTCACTTTACCAATGATGCCCGTGCGTTTAGTGCTGGTGTCATGGACATATTATTCAACGGCATACTCCGGCAAGGAGAAGACAAATGAATAAAATCCTGAAAAACGTAGTCGTCGGGCTACTACTTACCCTGCTACTCAGTGCCTGCGACAAGGAAGAACCGACCGATGCCGGTGAGACCACCAACGAAAGAGCCGTCCTGATCTCCATGCAAAAAGCGGAAATCAGAGACCTGCCAATATGGCTGACAACTGTCGGCCAGGTACACAGCCTTTCTGCGCCAACGCTGGCTGCAGAAGTTGAAGGACGCATAACCACGGTCATCGCGGATACCGGCGATGCCATTGTAGAAGGGCAACTACTGGCGGAAACCGATACGTCCACCTTGTTATTGCAAAAACAAGCGGCGCTGGCCGGACTTGAGCGTCTCGAAGTACACATT
>Ga0164315_10003491_pt1 | contig 12194 bp, 10 predicted proteins | sample GuaBasSedimGuay6_FD_113737 | JGI IMG/M metagenome (GOLD analysis project Ga0164315, IMG submission 113737) | Subseafloor sediment microbial communities from Guaymas Basin, Gulf of California, Mexico - Guay6, Core 4569-2, 0-3 cm | ecosystem: Environmental > Aquatic > Marine > Hydrothermal vents... | reverse complement strand
TACTGGCCCAGTCGTAATCTTCTGTACTTAAGTTACTGCTAATGGTGAAGATTTGCTGGACATCAGCATCAATAAGGGTATAATTACCTTTTAAGCTCCCGGTCACATCTATAACTGCTTCTGTCTCAAATACCAATTTCCTGACAGCAGGAATCTCCACGTCCCCTTCTATCAGGTATTGGGCCTCACCGGGAGTTACATCCCATAGTACTTCTTTGGGGATCCAAATTACATCTGCCTTATTAAAAGCATCATTAAACATATAATCATCATTACCTTCGGCCGCTCTTTGGTCGGCGTCGTAGCTTCGTAAAACATTGTAAATACTGGTATTCACTATTGGATTTGCACCCAGCAGTTTACCGTTGGATAAAACGACGGGCGCATCTAAATTCAATGTATCATCCCGTCCAAGAATAACAACATTCCCAACCCCCAATTCAAACATAATATCGGAGTTTTCGCTGGTATTTACTCGAAGGGTGTCGCCTTGTTTGTTTAATACAGTGGTGTCGTTTTGTGCAATCAGGCCAAAGGCAAGAAGGGAAACTAGTGTTAGAAGTGTAAATTTCATGATATTATATTTTAGGGTTAAATTTCTTAAGGTTACTTGATGATTTACAAATATTTTATATAGGGTTAATCAATGTAATTAATGCTTTTGAAAACAAGCCTTGCCGATACGCAGCCGCATAGGTAACTCTTTTTATTTAATGAAAACTTTTCCCGTATAAACTTTACCTTCCTTTATTACTTTTACAATCAGGTAATTGTTGTTTACCAAAACTGGAATCCGGGTCAGACTACTTAAAACCATTTTTCTGTTAAATACCTGTCTTCCGTAAAGGTCGAAAATATAAACCTGAGCTGCAGGATAAACTTGCTTTTCGCTATTGGCAATATAAACAGTTTTATCCCAGGCGTAGATATTTACAAAATGGTTGTTACCATCAGCATTGTCTTCCAGACCGTCAGGCATGAAACTAAAATGGATACGAAAACGTTCGGGATCATCATCTTTAGCGGCGGTAAACTGGTATTCCGGATTTATTATCAGATTGTGCATGATATCCATTTTCAGGTCTTCAAGATAAACCTCCGCTCCTTCCGGTAATGTAAATTCAGCGGTAAACTCCTGATTTCCTTCAACACCCGGAATATAACTCAGGTCTATTACACTTTTGTTTTCCGGTGTATTAAAAGTTATGATACTGAGATTCTGGCCATTATCTACCGCATAAAGTTGGGGAGATGTTTGCGGACCAAAGAATTTAGAAATACTTTCTCTTTGATATTCTTCCTTGATTTCTTCTTTGGCCAACTCTATAGTAATCTTATCTTTTGCACCACTATTGGATGCGTGGAGTAGAATATAAGCAAAAGGGTCTTCTGTAAGTACATTTTTCTTTTTATAAATAGGGACTTTTACATTGTGTGCCCTTTTGTCGGCAGGTAGAATGAGGTCGGGGTCATTTCCGGTGGCGTGTACAAAAAAAGCCTGTCCCATTGGGAATATTAGAGGATGTTCGCCGCCAAATCCTCCCGGGCCCAATCTCCAGACAATATAATTATTATAAGTCCCTCCTTTCCATATCCAGATGGCATCCTCCATATTATCGTTGTACAATGCCGAACCAATATCTTCCTGTATGGAAGAGGAATATGGATTACCAATCAAATTCCAGCCAAATTGCACAATTGGAGGCCCACTATAGGAAAGTAATTGAAGACCGGAAGGAGGCATATTTCCATAACTCACTTTTTTGCTTTTTAGTTGTCCTGTAAAAGTAACAATAGCATTTTCGGTGGCAGTTTTTTCGGCTGACCGTAAAAATGCATAACCTTGTCCGACGTTGATAGGAAAATCTTTTGATACGACAAAGGTCCAGCCATTGGCCTGATTAGGGGCAGGCGGGTATGTAATTTCAACAGTTTCGTCATACCATTGTACAAATGACCACTGTTCGCCCTCTCCGGGAAAATTGCCGGCAATTGTATTTGTGGTTGGGGGTGAAATAAAATGCCATTGCCCGAATTCTCCTGTCCATAACTCAACCGTGGCATAGGGTTCTTCGTTTTGATTGGTATAAATTAGGGATCCGCTGCCCTTGGCAGAAGATTTAATAAAAAGCTTGTCAGGTGAATCACTGGTGATTTCCCCTATTGTCATATACGCTTGCGGACCAAGTATGGCTTTGGCACCCTCCCCGAGTTTTAGGGCTTGAGCTAACAGTAGGGCCGGAAGTATGAATACTAGCGTGGAAAGTAATATTGTTTTCATAAGGATTAGGAGTTAACAGTTAACAAAAGTACTAATTTTTTTATATGTCTGATTAGCTGTTGTTTAATTGACAGGACTGTTATCAGTTGTCAAGCTGGGCCCATGTACCATTTAAATAGCAATAAATGTGGTTATCTGTACCAACATAAATATCCCCATTAGAAGGTGAGAGTGGAGGAGTTGCAAGTGGAGTTAAACTTAAAACCTCAGCTATAGAAACAGACGTGGTACTAATATTATTCGCTTTAATATCACCATTAACCTCTAATTCCACAGTTGGCTCTACCGTTCCAATACCCACAAATCCTGAACTTCGTAGGGTCATTGTGGGGCCGGGTGAATTTTCTCCTACAGTAAAAAACTGGAGTACCCCAAGATTATCATTACTCGGGTTGGTATCATCCTTTCGAGCATATATCCTGGCCATTACATTGCTTGTGTACATCGAAGGGCTTATTGTATCCGACCCGCTATGTTTACTTAAAAAAGCAATTCCCCCACCCAATCCTCTGTTCATGCTTGCCTGGGTGGTTTGTGAAATGATAGTTATTCCGTCAACTGTTGCACCAGTGCCTGTTAATACATTACCTGTAGCAATTGTTTTCTTTTTTGCGGCAATAGCAGGGACTTGATCATTTATCGCATCACGCTTAACCGTTAAAGGGCTTGTATTACTGGAACCATCATGTATACCAATTGAAAGGTTATGCATGGTAAAATAATTATAGGCATTAGGTGAAGTAGCTTCAAAAGGGGTAGCTGTACTAAATGTGTTGGCTCCTTTTCCTCCAGCACTTTCGTCCACTACATGATCTCGGTACATAGTGTAATGTCCGAAGTTACTGAACCAGTTATTTCCTGCATCCGGACCCAAATGGATTACTCTTTGAGTGGTTGGGATATCCCATATCATTCCATTAAATACATTGTAATGACTATTCACATCAATGATAAAGGCTTCGTCAAACTGGTGCTGCCAAGTGTTGGGCTGGATGATTAGATTGGTGAAAACATGACCGGCTGCCCGGTTGTCGAGGATAATCCCCTTCATGGTACCATCTATCGTTATATTACTCCAATGCCAGGAGTTGCTCATACCACTAACCGGGTGTCCTGAAAGAAAGATAGCCGTATCGGTCCTGAAAAATTCAACCTTGTCCATTATCGAAAAATAGGAGTAGTCTGTCTCCTTTGCCGCCCTTACCCTGATGCCTTTAGCTGATATACCTGAATAATCATTACCCTGATCGAAACCTCGCACAATAATATTACTGATTGTTGAGGCAAACCTGGGAAGCCTGTCATTGGGATCTGATTTATCGATGGCCACATCAAATATCCATCCATGGTATCCCTGTGGTACCGAAATCAGTCCTCCCTCAATCATAAATGGTTCTTTGGTTATTTTGAACAAAGGATCTTCTGGTGTTGCTGCCGAAACTTCAATAATGGTTAGTGGTGAAATCTTAAGGGTATTGATGGAATTCAGGTTGATTGTTCCTTCGATAAAATAAATGGCCCCGTCCAACAGAATGTTCCTTTTAAATACATCCACACATTTTTGTACAGCATCCCTCGTATTAAAGGGCTGGCCAAAAGGTACTGCTCCAAACCATTCGGGACGGGCTACATTGCTACTGGCCCAGTCGTAATCTTCTGTACTTAAGTTACTGCTAATGGTGAAGATTTGCTGGACATCAGCATCAATAAGGGTATAATTACCTTTTAATGAACCCGCGACATCTATAATTGCATCAACTTCAAAAATCAGTTTTCTGACAGCAGGAATTTCCACATCTCCCTCAATAAAATATTGGGCTTCATCCGAGTTTTCCGTCCAGGGTACTTCTCGTGGAAGCCAAATAACATCTGCTTTCGAAAAAGCATCGTTAAACATATAATCATCATTGCCGTCCGCTGCTCTTTGATCGGCATCATAACTTTTCAATATATTGTAGATACTTGTATTTTTTGTTGATAGCCGGTGACCATTGAGCAATAAATTATCAGTAATAAAATTAATAGAGTCGCCATTCATCCAAATACTGTCTATATTACTATTGTGTGTGGCCGTGACTGTGAATTGTTTTTCCAGTGCTTGTGAGAACATTGTGAATGAAATCAAACTTACCAATGTAAAAAGAATATTTTTTTTCATAGTAGTACTTTTTAAGTGATAATTGGTTGGTTTTTTAAATCATTGTAGTCCATTCGGTACGGGATTATTTTAGCTTGAAATGGGTTATTTATTAGACCTATATTATGACAAAAATAAGATAAAAAAACAGAAAGTCAATATCTTAACTAACGAAACCCCTTATAGACTTGCAACAACAATTAAAATTATTGCACTATTTATCCCTGAGGATTTTATCTGTTTGAGTAAAACTCAGGACTTTTCGCTTTTTCATTTTCGTTTTCGAACTTGGGTCATTTAGTAAATAATCCTTTGCTTTTGTTCGCAAGGGAAAAGCAATCGGTACTAAAACCAGCATAAAGAATACCCACGAATTAGTATGTTTTTGACCAGCCAATACAGCAAGCATGGCTATAAACGCAAATAAGGCAAATAGTCTATTGTGTAAATTAACAATCGAATAGTTTTTTAGTGCCTTGTAAATCATGTACATATAAAGTATTCCAAAAAGAACCCCTATTTGTGATACCCACATAATCCATCCGTATCCGGCTGCTTCTTCAGATGTGGATTTTGCTTTAGATGCAGCAATCAACCCCCTGCCAAACAATGGATACCGGTACAAAACAATAATTGCTTTTCGTGCGCCAAGAAAACGGCCTACAGTACTTGTATTCAATCGTTGATTACCCTGGTCTTCCAATTGTGTATTAATTTTCTCACCAAGAAACTCCAATGTAAAAAACAGATATACAATTAAAACAAACATACTTCCCGATACAAAAAATTTGGTCAGGGAAGTCATTCTTTTTGAAGTGAGAACATAGAATCCGGTGATTATAAACAAGCCGATGAAGCCTGCTGTTGAGAATGTGGTGACCATGTTGAAAAAAAAGAAGAGATTGTTTCTTGTTATCAGTTTTCTTGTAATAAAAACCTCAGAAATAATGGCCAGCATCAGAAAGACAGCAAATGCCCCGGGTTCATGAAAGGGTCCGGGATTACGGTAAAGCCCATAAAACTGCATATTTTCCCAGGTATAAATAATATAGTTATCATTAAACATACCTGTTTCAGGCCGTACAATCACTCCAATTGCTTGTGCCCAGCCTTGCGACATACTATGTAGTGCCGGAGAAAGATTAACGGCAATCCAAAATCCAGTACTGATTATTGCGATAACAACCATCACATCGCGGTAATACCTTAAAAAAGAAGGCCCGATAAAAATAATGGCAAAAAATGGTGCAATAACCAGAAAATTGGTCATTGTGATTGTTGTGAACAGTGAACCACCACCAAAAAAAAGAGATTGAAATAATACAAGGTAAATTACCATTGCAAGAATTAGCAAAAGCTCTTTTTTAATCTTTTTTTTGTAATAGAAAAACAAGACACTGATCAGAATCAGAAAAGCCATTCTGGCAGGCCTGTATACATCTAGAAAAGCTATCCCGCTAAATCCTATAATTAAGTAGGTAAGGACGTAATTTAGCACAACTCTGTTTCTGGATAAAACCATATGTACCTATCGACCGGATAAATAGTGTAAAAATTTAGAAAGTGTTTTCATCGGATCTTTCGACCAGAAAAGTAATTTGTTCTTTTTTCGTAAATTGAAACTCTGCGTATTTTTTTCTAATGATTTGATTTTATTATCAATCATAAGGGCGTACTTACCTTCCGAATACTCATTAAAATAATGAAGCAACTCTATTTTTTTTCTATTGATGAACTCCATATTTTTACCTATTCCACCTGATAACCCGCCTTCATTTTTGCGATAGACACACATTAATTCGTCTATGTACTTAATTTTACCTTTTGTTGAAAGAATGAGTTGCAGGGCCCAATCACCATTGTGAACATATTTAAACCAATCTGGTAACTTCCCGTGGCATTTTGCCCTGATTAGCATGCTCGCCGTGGGGATATAGTAATTCTTGATGACATCTTCAGTTAGTGATACTTCTTTTTGGTTTTTGGGGACAAAATATTGCGGCTCTTTTGATTTGTCATCTTGCAGGACAATTGCATCATGGAAACAAATTGAAAAATCAGCATTTGCCTCCATAAAATCAACTTGCTTTTGTAACTTTAAAGGATCTGTCCAATAATCGTCACCTTCGCATAATGCAATGTATTTTCCATTACAGGCAGCTTGCGTGCGCATCATGTTTGCAAGCATTCCTACATTCGACCCGGAAAATATGACCCGAATAATATCAGGGTATTTCTCAGCATAAGAAAATACGATTTCCCTTGTGCTGTCGGTAGAATGATCTTCACCAATTACAATCTCAAACTTAAAATCCGTTCTTTGCATTAGCCAGCTTTCAATGGCTTTTTCAATAAAGGCCTCATGATTGTAAACAAGAGACATGATGCTTACCACAGGTGAATTAGAATTTTGCATTAGCGTGTTTTTTGTTGGTGAATCTGTAAAAAAAAGAATTCTTTAATACTATACCTTATCAATAGGTTGGTTAGTATATTCAATAACCTAAAGGTCTGTAGGTTATTCTTCTAATAATGTATTTACTATTTCTATACATTTTTCAACACTGTCAATTTGAACAACATCTTCAGTATTCAGTTTGATTCCAAACTCAACTTCAATATTCATAATTAACTGCAATTGACCGATTGAATCCCAGGATTCGATATCTTCCATTGTATCAGTCAGTTTTATTTTACCTTTAGCAACATTGAATACTGCTGAAAATGTCTTTAATACGCGATCTTTTATCTCCATTTTATTTTTGATTTTGGTTTACTTCAATCCATGGCAATTCCTTCAACTTATAGGTATCCAAATCTATCACCCAATTGTTTTTTGAATCCTCAATAAAATTATGCTTTGCATAAAAATCTTTACATGGCATATTTTTTTTCGTCAGGATATATTCACCTTTAAGTTGCTTAAGGCCTTTCTTTCTAGCATCATTAATGATAAAATTGAGCAGTACTGTTTCAGCCGTACGACCCAATGCCCTGCAGCTGAAAATAAAGCTATCAATAAATGCTTCGGAATCTTCTATCTGAATAATTGCAGTCCCAACAATCCCATTGTCCCCAAATTTATCGGCCAAAGACAAATAGTAAACTTCATGCTTGGGGCTTATCATAAATCTTTTAATATCGCTATCAGTATATCTTTGCGTCCTCAGGTTAAATTGATTTGTTTTTTGTGTCATTTGTGCAATCCGGGGAAGCTGAAAATCTTCAATTGCACCAACAGTGGCAATCATATCGAGTGAGTAGTAAAATTTTTCGATATTGATTGTACTTTTCATCAGATGATCCCTTTGAATATTTGCCTTATACATTTTGTTTCTGGCAAAATCGTCACCTGTAAGACTCAAGAAATCAAACACATCAAGTTTTCGGATAAAATTCGGGTATTCTGAAAAATCTTTAGGTAATTCAGGAACAAGTATTTCGGGGAACTGGCTGGAAACTACCTCTCTTTCAAATGCTGAATCATCCAGAAACACCAGACTGTCGATGCCGATATTTATTTCATCAGCAATTTCTTTGATGTTTTGAGCCTTGTTGTTCCAATTGATTTTCATGCTTACAAAATGCTCGGGCTTCAACAACATATAAGGGTGATTCATCATTGTTTCCCTTACTATTTCTTCCGTATTTTTACTGTTGACGGCTAACAATATCCCCCGGTTGTAGAGTTTAAGCAATTCTCTTTGAAAATCATAAAATGCTTTTCCTTCGCCATCATTTGAAAGCTTAATATTCTCAATGCCATCGTCACCAATAATCCCACCCCACAAAGTGTTGTCAAGATCAAGAACAACGCATTTTTTTCTTATGCCCTTAAAAGCCCTGAAATACCTGAGATAAAGTTTTGAAAGCTCAGTTAAACCCTTCAGGCTCCAATGTGATTTGGCCAAATAGTACATGCGTTCATCAGTCATTGCTGACGAGCCATATTGTAACATCAAGCCCCGAACATCAATAATGTTTATGTTTCCCTTTTCGGCTGTAAATTCTTCCAGCTTTCTATTTGCATTGTTTTCTATTTCGGAATAACTAAGGGGTGAATTATATTCAACCGTTGTCATTAATACCGGCTTATAAAACACGAAATTATCGATAAATACCTGGGTGTTTGGCAGGTTTGTTTGCATCATATCGAGTAAGTCCAATAGCTCTTTGAATCTGTTCTCAAACAAACTGACTTTATCAACTTTGTCGTCGTAAATAAAATCTTCTGTCAATGAAAATAAATCAAGCGAAAGGTATATAACATCGGGTTGAAGCAGATTCAGTTGCGAATTTGGATCAATAATTTCCTGGCGGTATTGATCGAATCCGGAAATGTAAATATCCAATTCCAGGTTTTCATTTTTGCACAACTGCCTGAACCGGCCAACTACAAGGTCTTGTGTATAATTCCCGAGAAAAAATACTTTCATTTTTTTCTATTATTGTTCAACCAATTCAATAATCAAATTATCCCTATTGATTAAAAATGCAATCAATCGCTTATCAAATGCAACAGCTTCTACAGGACCTGATATCAGGTAAAACCCTGTTTTAGTAAGCTCCGCTATCTTCAGTTTAATGTCCTGTACTTCATAACAAATATGATAGAGGCCTATCCGCCGGTTAAGCATTTTACGAATTGGTGAATCATTACCTACGGGTTCCAAAAGTTCAAAACTTCTTCCATGACGGTCTTCCATGAAGAGAATGTTTACTTTTTGAATAGGATCATAGATTAAGTTTGTTGTGTCTTTCCACCCAAGGCTTTTTTTGTACATAGCTACTGAGCTTTCAATACTTTTTACAACAATTCCAAGATGGTTAATTTTCATTAGAATAGTGTTTTTAGTTTAATCAGAATAGATAGGTATATAAATTATTGACATTTACTCTTGAAATTCTGCTAATCTTTTTATAACCCTACTTGGGACAATACCAACTACCACTGAGTTTTCAGGTATGTCGTTGGCAATAACAGTACCTGCTGCAACAATTGAATTGTTTCCAATTTTCACTTTCGGTAATATTATAGCCCCGGTACCTATTGTAACATATTTCCCAATTTGGCAGTGACCTGTTATTTTAGCTCCGGGAGAGATGTCAGAAAATTCACCAATAGTTACATCGTGTCCCACTAAAACATCAACATTGATTAAGATTCCCTTTCCAATGCTTACATTATTTGAAATATTAGATTTGCTCATTATACAGGAGCCTTTGCCAATTTCCACATTAAAACTCCCGATAATTGATTCATGCGATACTATTGTTGTGAGTCTTCCTCCCAATTCCTCAAATTTTTTACAGAGATCATAACGTGATCTTGGCGTACCAACACCAAGACAAAACTCAAATGAATTTTGTTTAAACGCATTTACAACCTCTTCAACAGTATGAAAAACTTTGAATCCGAATAGCGTATCTTTCTCTTTGTTTATTTCATCAAAAAAGTAAAGGTTTTCTTTTGTATAGTTACTGTTCCTGATTAAAACATCTATAAGTTCTTTGGCAAATCCGCCAGCGCCTATTACTATCATTTTTTTTGCTTTTTTGAAGTTTTCTGCTTATTAATAAATATCATCTGTTTTCTTTGCAAATCGTATTAAACGATTATTAAAATTCAAATAATCCACCTATCTAAAATACTCCAGAATAATATCTGCTATTTGTTCTCCCTCCTTAATTGACAAATCATTATTAGAGGGTAAACATAATATTCTTTTCGATATATTTTCTGAAACTGGCATCTGCACATAGCTCCCCACAGCTTTAATTGTATTTAATGATGGATAAAAATACCTACGTGGGTACGCATTAAAACTACTTAAATTTTTTATCAAGTCAAGACAAATTTGCTCTGAAGGTAAAACAATTGGTAAATAACTATAATTGTATTCCTCGGCATTAAACTTTTGAAATTGAATATCATTAGTTTTTTTGAGTTTGTCATGATATAATTTATAAATAACTTTTCGTTTTTCAATAACCGAATTCAGCATTGGCAAATTTGCCAACCCTATTGCTGCATGAATCTCGGTTAGTTTACCGTTAATACCGTCTTCGACAATTTCTTTATTGTTATCGTGTCCGAAAAATCGGATTCGTTTCAATCTTTCAAATAATTCTTCTTCCTGCGCAAAGCAAGCACCTCCTTCTCCTGTATTAAATATTTTTGTTGCATGGAAGCTGGTGCATGAAATATCACCATACTCCATTACCGACTTTCCTTTGTAATTGACCCCAAATGCATGAGCTGCGTCGTAAATGGTTTTTAAGTTGTGTTTTTTAGCTATGTCTTCTATATGGTCAATGTTAGCCGGATTACTGAATACATGAACCGGCATAATGGCACTTGTTTTAGATGTAATGGCTGCTTCAATTTTTTCAGGATCGATGTTAAAGGTGTCTTTATCAATATCAACAAAAACCGGAGTGCAATTCTCCCACCTGATGGCACTTGCTGTTGCAATCCAGGAAAAAGGTGTAGTAATAATTTCACCGCTCAGGTCCAACGCTCGTATTGCTAGTTGCAAAGCAATTGTTCCGTTAGTTACCGATACGGTATTTTTCGTATTCAAATATTGATTCACATTTTTCTCTAAAAGCTGCACAAGAGGGCCATTATGTGTTAAAACCCTACTGTCCCATGCTGGCTGCAATATCCGGGTAAATTCATCAATTGGAGGCAATGAAGGAACCGAAACATATTTTGGTTGGTCGAATTTATGCATTGTTTATAATATCGGTTAGTAGTTTTGATTGCAAAAGTATATTCTTAAATTCTTTGCTGTAATCTGATTTAATGGATTGTGAAAAGTCAAGTAAGATTTTCTTCATTTGATTATCAGGGGGTAATAATATCTCCGTTTTTTCATTTTGTTTCTCCAGGGTAATTCCCGGCATAAAACCTTCGCGAGCTGTAAATGCCCTCGATAAGGTAATTTTCCCTTTACTTCCCCATATTTCGATAGTGTTTTGGTAAAAATTATCGAATCCAAACGCAATTTGGGCAACAACCCCATTTTTGTTCCTAAGCATCGCACTACCTTGAAAATCGACCTCGTTATTAAACATATTCAAATCTGAACCAACGACTTCCATATCCATCCCCAAGAAAAAGCTTGCTGCTTTCACGGTATAGGCACCTGCATCTAATAAGGCCCCTCCTGCCAATGATTTTTTATAACGGATATTATTAGTTTTATTGATCTCGGGAAACCCAAACGAACTTCTGAATAATCTGATTTCACCAATTTCGCCTGACTGAATGAGTTTAAAAACAAATTCGAACTGGCTATGATGAGTAAACATAAAGTTCTCATAAACACAGCGCTTTTTTGTATTGGCCAGGTCTATAATTTCTTTTGTTTTCGCATAGCTTTCAGTAAAAGGTTTTTCGGCAAGTATATGTTTTCCGTACTCCAGACTCTTTATCATCCATTCATGATGCAAACCGTTAGGCAATGGAATATAAACACAATCAATATCGTCGCGAAGGATTAATTTTTCATAACCATGAATAGCTAAACAATCAAATCTGGCGGCAAACTCATTTGCCTTCTCAGGCGATCGGCTTGCAACCGCCACCAGTTCAAACTGATCCAATTTTTTAATGTCGGGGATAACAAGACGTTTGGCAATGTCAGCACAACCCTATATTCCTATTCGTAGTTTTTCCATCTAAATAAATGCAATCGAAGAGATTAGACTTCTTGCTTGTATATTTAAGTAATTATTAAATTTCAAAAACTGATTAAGCTGGTTTAATGT
>Ga0164315_10003486_pt1 | contig 12202 bp, 14 predicted proteins | sample GuaBasSedimGuay6_FD_113737 | JGI IMG/M metagenome (GOLD analysis project Ga0164315, IMG submission 113737) | Subseafloor sediment microbial communities from Guaymas Basin, Gulf of California, Mexico - Guay6, Core 4569-2, 0-3 cm | ecosystem: Environmental > Aquatic > Marine > Hydrothermal vents... | reverse complement strand
TCCTCGCGCACAACGGCATCGAGTCCCGCGAACGGTTCGTCGAGCAGCAGCAACTCCGGTTGCGGCGCGAGCGCTGCGACCAGCATCGCTTTCATGCCCTCGCCGCGCGACATGGCCTTGAACGACGTGCCCATCGGAACTTCGAGCATCTCGACCAGGCGCGCCACCTCGTCGCGGTTCCAGGTCGGATACTGCGGAGCCAGGAAGCGGTAGAGTTCGCCCGCCGTCATCCACTCGTAGCAGTCCGGCTTGTCGGGCACGTAGCCGACCGCCTGGCGCACAAGCTTGGCGCGGCGCAGGGGGTTGTGGCCACAAACCGAGAGCGTGCCCTCGTCCGCCTTGAGCAGACCCAGACAGAGTTTCATGAAGGTCGACTTGCCGGAGCCGTTGCGCCCCAGCAGCACCGTCACGCGACCGCGTTCGAGTGTCAGATCGAAGCCGTCGAGCACCAGGTTGCGCCGAAACCGCTTGCGGATGCCGTGCGCCGAAAGAACCGTGTTGTCCATTACTCCACCTCCGGGACCGTGGTCCCGCCCAGTTGTTTGCTCATCGAGTCGAGTACCGCCCGCAGCGCCTCAGAGTCGTGTCCGGCACGCAGTGCCGCTGTCGCGGCGCGCCGGAAGTCGTCGAGCGTCGCCTTGACACGCATACCGCGTGCGATGGCGGGGCCCTGCGCGGTGACGAACACGCCGCGACCGTTGCGGCCTTCCACGACACCCATCGCTTCGAGGTCGCGATAGGCGCGTGCGGCGGTGTTCGGGTTAACGAGTGCTTCGGCCGCGAGTCCGCGCACCGAAAGCAGCTTGTCACCAGGCTTGATCGTCCCCGCTGCGACACCATCGAGCACAGCTTCCACAAGCTGGCGTGAAGGGGATACGGAAGAGGACTGGTCAACCCGGTAGGTCATCGCAGCCGTACTATCGAACTAGTACAGCGGACACTTGAGCGCCCAGCGAATACAGCAGCGGATCAGAATGAGACTGGTGGGACGTCGCCAGCGAGCGCAGGCAAAAAAAGCGGTGATGAACTTTTGCCGGATCATCACCGCTACTCTCTAAAGAGAGCATGTCCGCCGGAAGTCCGCGGCTATCGCGTTCCCGGCAACATGAACCTTACCACTTCGCGAAGAGCAAGCCATCGTTCGACGGAAAGAACGCGCGAAACCGAGACGTCGATCGCACGTTGTTCGTCGCGTATGCGCGCTCAAATTGTGCCGCGTTTTTCTTGGTCGCCATCGTGCGACAGGAGTGCCTGTCGCGAAACACCAAGTTCGTTCGCGCGCCATGTAGCACGTATGCCGTACGGTTTCGTGTGCGCGCGTTCGAGCACGTAACGCTTCGTTCCATGCGCCTCGACGTGCTCCAAACACCGCATGTCATGCACGGTTAGCTCGTGCATGCTTCCTTGCGTCGCGCGCGCTTCATCCGAGCCGGATGCGGCGACGGCATCGAACCTGAAGTCCAGATCAGCGTTGTCTCTTTCGAAGCAGACCCGTACCGCACGCAGCGTGCCCGTGACGCGCTCGTCGTCATGCTTCTCGAACTCGATCGTCGCGCCCGCCCAGGTCTGCGCGGCGAGTTTCACGCTACGTAATTCCTCGATTTTCGGACGCGTTCGCAGCGACTCGACTTCGCCCGCGCGATTCCAGCGTGCGCCGACGACCCTCTCGGTCGTGGCAAACACGTAGCCGTGCGCGTGGCGCTCGAACTACGCCCAGCCCTTGTTTCGAGTGCCTTGGAAGTTCGGTGTCGAGGCTGTTCCGCGGCACCTTCGTTCGTTTCGTACCACCCGGACCTGGTCGCAGGGTGGGCGATCGTAGCGGGCAGCATCTGAAACTACGGTGATTCGAATAGATGAGTCTCAGCGACTGTAGAATGCTGCGATGGAGCAACAGATTGCGGAGGAGCATCGCACACTCGCGGAAGCAGAACTGAAGACTGTCCGCAACCAGCTGCGCTACGCGGACCGGCAGCGGATCAGGGCGGGTGAGTTCCTATCGGTGACGACGAAGCTCCTCAAGTCGGCGCGCTTCGGACTGATCGCCTGCATCGTCTGGACTATCTACGCGTTCGCGGGCGTCGCGTTCCTCGATGCGCCCCTGCACACCTTGATCATGCCGATTCTCGTGTTGGGCACGGTGTCACGGAACTACGGCTATTCCAAGCGCGCGCACGAGACGATCGTCGAGTTGCAGGAGCGCTCGGACGCATCGGACGCGTGACGAACGCCACCAACACGGGCCGCCTTCACCACGTCGAAATCAACGTCTCGGATCTGGAGCGTTCCTGTGCGTTCTGGGGATGGCTGCTCGGCGAATTGGGATACGAGCGGTTCCAGGATTGGGATTCGGGCCGCAGCTATCGGCTGGGCGACACCTATCTCGTGTTCGTCCAAACCGAAGAGCGATTCCGCGATGCCCCCTACCACCGCTGCCGCACGGGACTCAACCATCTGGCGTTTCACGCAGAGTCTCGCGTGCAAGTGGACGCGATCACCGAGGCGCTGCGCGCACGCGGGGTGACGGTGCTCTATCCGGAACGCCATCCGCACGCGGGCGGCGACGAGAGCTACGCCGTCTTCTTCGAGGACCCCGATCGCATCAAGGTCGAACTCGTCGCGGAGACCCTCGATGAAGTCACTTGAAGAGCTGATCGATCTCGGCGATCCCGGAATCGATCTGGTGCGCGAGTTCCTCTCCACCGCCGACGTACCGTGCGACGAGTTGCCCCCCGCCGACGCGGCCGGCGACGCGCTCCTGAAGCTGCAAGTCACGACGCGCTCTCCGCTGGGCGCCGTAATCTACGACACGGGCGGCATCCTCATCGACGGCGGCTGGCTGCGCATACTCGGATCGGGCCACGAGCGGTTGCCGCGCAGCCTGCTTGAATGGAACGAAGGCCGGGCGGCCGGCTACCTGCTTGTCGCGGACGACGCCGCGGGCGGCTTCTTCGCCATCAACGGCGGCGCACTGGGAGGCGACAAGGGCTCGCTCTACTACTGGGGGCCCGACTGCATCGAGTGGGAACCGCTCGACATCGTCTACCCGCAGTTTCTCGCGTGGTGCACCACCGACCAACTCGCCGGGTTCTACAAGGAACTGCGCTGGCCGACCTGGCGCAAGGACGCGCGCGTGCTCGCGAGCGATCGCTGCTACCAGTTCAATCCGCCGCTCTGGTCGGCCGAGGGTTCCGTCAAGGACAGCGAACGCACGGACATCCCGGTGCAGGAGGCCTTCGACCTCAAGGCCGACATCCTCGGCGAGTTCGTGGACGACGATGAATGAGCAACGCGGCGCAGACTGGTCCGGATGATCGAGACCAAGTTGTGACGGCGCGGCTGCGATGGGTGCTCGCACCGATCGGCGGACTCGTCGCGTGGTACGCCACCCTATTCCTGGGCCTCGTGGCGGTTGGCTTGCTCGACTCGATGTGCCCGCCCGACGAGATGGTGTCCGGCATGTGTCAGGCCGACTGGTACGAGCCCGCGTTCGACGCGCTGGTGGCAGTCTTCTCGGGTATCGCCGCCGTGCTGGTCGTGCTGGTGCCGGCCCTGATCGCTCCGACGCATCGCCTGCGGATGGCATGGATTGCGTACGGCGTCGGCGCCACGGTCGCAGCCTGCTTTGCGCTCGGGAGTTCATCCCTGCATCCGCCGGCGGCGGCCGCCCTGCTTGGCGGCGCGACGGCGGTCGCACTCGCCCACCGACTCTGGCCCCGCAACCAGGAGACCTGATCCGTGCATACTCGTTTCGAGTCCGACATAGCCGAAATCGCCGCCGACGGCAGCTACCTGATGATCTGCGCCGACCGCAAGATGGTCTTCCTCGAAGTCGCGGAACCGAGCAAGCACCCGTTTGCCGATGTCGAATCGATCGGCTCCGACGACTCGGGCCTCGTCGTTCGACTCGAGGACGGCAGTTCGATGCCGTGCCCACTCCCGCCCATGACCAACATCGAACGCGACGAACTCGCCGCCCGCCTCAATGGCTGCCTAATCCGGTGGCGCTAAGACGACAGAGGCCGAGCGAGGACAAGCCTGGGGAAGTCGAACCGAGGAAGGCGTGGCCGGAGGTCACGTCGACGAGGTGAGACGATGCCAGGCGCAGCCGCAGCCGGCCGCCGCCAAGCCAAAAAAAAGCGCCCGGAGCCACTCTGGGCTCCGGACGCTGAGTTTTTTTTGGCGTTCGAAAAGACTAGCTCTCGTCGCAATCCTTCGTCTTCGCGTTCTTGTCCACCTTGGCGGACAGCGTGAAGAGCGCGTTTTCCTGGGTGTCGAGCTTGAGGTTCTCGGCGTCGAACTTGTCCTGCATCTTGTCGCGCTTGGCGACGAGCTTGTCGCGGGACTTATCGCTCGTTTCGGCGAGGATCTTGTCGTCGATCTGCGCGATCTTCGTCGCGTCGGGCGCCAGCTTGCTGCGCGCCTTCTGGATGGTCTTCATCTTCTTGTAGGTCGTCGCAACGCAGTTCTTGTAGTCGAGCTTCATCGTTGCGCACATGGCGCTGAAGACGGAGCGCGCCTTGACCTTGGCGCCCTTGAACTGGATCGCCTTGGCGAACTTGTAGTCCGGGCGCAGGAAGACGAGCGCGTTCTCGCGGCCGACATGATCCTTCAGCACGCGGTCGTTCTTCGCACTCTCCATGTCGATGCGCACCATGTCGAACAGACGCGCACCCACGGCGACCTTGTCGTCGAAGAACGCGGCAGCCTCCTCGATCGAAAAGCGCGCCTCCTCGTCGGCCTCGTCGTTGTAGATGTAGACCACGATCGGCTTGTCGTTGCGACTGATCGCCTCGGCCTGCTCCTGGGTCATTCCGGTCGTGACATCGAAGGCCACCTTGGACGCATCACGCCAAGAGACCTTGAACTGCGGCAAGTTGACGACGCTGGTGGCCGATCGACCTCCCGAACGTCCTCTGCCAGCACTGGGTCGTCCGCCACCGGCGGACGCGCCTCCACCACTGCCTCAGCACTGGCCCTGCGCGGGCTCAGACAGCAAGAGCGTCATGGCGAGCGCGGCGATCAATCCGATCGTACGAGTCATCTATATCTCCAAAGCCGAAATGGGGCTGCCCCGTTCAAATGAATCCTGTAAAGAGTCTAGCCCACAAACCGGACGCCGGGACGACTCATATGGGTCAACCCCGCAACCGACCTAAGCGTCTGGCACAGCGAAACTTACGTTCTCCCCCGCGCGCCTCAACACAGCCGCGATGTTGCGCCGCAGGGCGAATAGCTCCCCCGCGTAGCGGACGGGCACGTGAATCTCGGCGGTCGCGCGCTCGAGTTCGTGAATGTGGGCGACGACGGTCGCGCGCTCCTCCGGCGTCTTCGACCGCGCCAGTTCGTCCTCCAATTCGCGCAGCACCCGGTACCAGGGATAGATGCGCCGAAAGACGACAAAGCGGTAGAGCGGCCCCGCCCCCTTGGAGAGCGGATAGAGCAACGTCAACAGCGGAATGAGCAGCAACAGCAGACGGTTGAGCGTGTGCGCGACCTGAAACGGCAAGTAGCGGTAGAGAAACGAGGGCCCGCTGCGGTAATAGCGCAGCGCGGTTTCGGAGACCGGCACATCCAACTTGTCGATCGACGGGAAGACGCCCGGCGAAGCCAGCATGCTGCCGCGCGCGAGTTCGTCGCGGCAAAGCTCAATCACGAGCGGCACGAGACGCGGATGCAACCCGTCCCGCATAAGTAGGTTGGCGGTCGTCGCCAACAGGCGAATGTCCTCGCTCGGCAGGTCCCGCTCGAGGTCCACGAACCCGCGCGGCACGTCCAGCACCTCCAGATGCGTGAACCGCGCCGCGTATGCGTCGGCGCGCACGAACAGCATCAGGCCAAACGCGCCGTCCTCGACGAGATCGTGAATCCACTCGTTGGTCGGCGCCTGCACCGCGAAGACCGCGTCCACCGCCCCGGAGCGCAGCGCCTCCATCGCCTTATCGCCGCCAATCCGCAAGACGTGTTCGCGCACACCGTTGGCGGCCAGCAGGCTTAGCGCAAGCGGCAGCGTTCCGCTGCCAACCGAGCCGACGGCAATGCGTTTGCCCTTCAGGTCGCGGATCAACTCGAACGACTCGCCGTGGCGGTGAAAGACCCAAATCGGCTCGTAAAACAGGCTGCCAATCCCCCGGACCCCCTTCACATCATCCCGGTCGATGACGCCCCCCTGCACCAACGCCAAATCGAGGCCGTCGTGCAAACGCTCGAGGTTCTGCACCGACCCCTCCGAAGGCACCAACTCCACCGCAATGCCCTGCTCCTCGAACCGCGCGGCGAGTCGTTTGCCGAAGGCGTGATAGCGACCCGTCAATGGCCCTGTCCCGATGCGGATGTGCGTGGGCAGGGGCGGCGGGATCATCGGCCACAGCAACACGAACACAACGACAGCCGCGACAACCGCACTCACCCACAATTTCCAACTACGTTTCACGGAGACATTCTAGGGGACTGGGAGCGACCGCGAATCCGTACAGCGCGCGAGTTTTTGACAGGTCCGTTTGCCCTGGGGTTGGGACGCGGTACCTTACGCGGCCCCATGGCTGAGACCCCGATGATGCGCCAGTACAACGCCGCCAAGAAGAAGGCCGGCGACGCGCTGCTTTTCTTCCGCATGGGGGACTTCTACGAGATGTTCTTCGACGATGCGCGCACCGCGGCGACCGCGCTCGGGCTGACGCTGACCTCGCGCAGCAAGGAAAAGGACATCCCGATGGCGGGCATCCCGGTGCGCTCGGCCGACGGCTATCTGCGCCGCCTCGTCACGCAGGGATTCCGCGTCGCCATCTGCGAGCAGTTGCAGGATCCGGCGACGGTGAAGGGCATCGTCGATCGCGACGTGGTGCGCATCGTCACGCCGGGCACGCTCACCGAGGAGTCGGTGCTCGACGCGCGCACGCACAACTACCTGCTGGCGATCCATTGCAGCGCGCGCCGCGCCGGTCTCGCGTGGGCAGAGCTTTCCACCGGCCGCTTCTTCGTCGAGGACGTGCCGCTGGGCGACCTGCTCGACGCGGTGGCGCGCATCGCACCCGCCGAAGTGCTGCTGACCAACGAGCAGGTCGAGGGCAACGACGACCTCGCCGCATCCATCGGCCGCATTACCGGCACCGCCCCGCAACCGGTTCCCGACTGGGTGGTAGGCGAGTCGAACGCCGCGGGCGCGCTCAAGGCGCACTTCAAGGTGGCCGCGCTCGACGGTTTCGGCCTCAAGCGCCGCGACCTGTCGCTGGGCGCCGCCGCCGCCGTGCTGCACTACCTCGGCGAAACGCAGCGCACCGGCCTCGTGCACCTGACCGCGCTCAAGCGCTTCCGCACCGGCAACCATCTCGTGCTCGACCACGGCACGCGCCAGCGCCTCGACCTCGACAGCCTGCGCGACGTGCTCGACAAGACCGCCACCGCCGGCGGCGCGCGCCTGCTCACCGAACGCCTGCACGAACCGCTCACGCAGGTTGCCGACATCCGCGCCCGACTCGACGCGGTCGAGGAACTCACCGCCGATTCGTTCTTGCGCCGCGACCTGCAGGAGACGCTCAAGGGGGTGCGCGACATCGAGCGCATCGCCTCGCGCGCCGCGACCGGCCGCTGCACGCCGCGCGACCTGGTCGGCCTGCGAATTTCGCTCGAGACGATTCCCAGCGTGCAGACGCAACTCGCGGCGGTGCAGGCGCAGCAACTCCAGCGTGTGCGCGGCGAACTCGACCCGGTGCCGGAACTGCGCGATCTGCTGGCGCGCGCCATCGCGGACGAACCGCCCAGCCACATGCGCGACGGCGGCGCGATGCGCGACGGCTACAACGAGGAACTCGATCGCCTGCGTGCCCTGCGCCGCGACGGCAAGGACTTCATCGCCAAGCTGCGCGCGCGCGAGATCGAGCGCACCGGCATCGACAAGCTCAAGATCGCGCACAACCGCGTCTTCGGCTACTACATCGAGATCTCCAACGCGCACCGCGACAAGGTGCCCGACGACTACATCCGCAAGCAGACGCTGACCAACGCCGAGCGCTACATCACGCCGGAACTCAAGGAGTACGAGGCGCAGGTCTTCACCGCGCAGGAGCGCGCCGTTTCGCTCGAACAGAAGCTCTTCGAGGAGTTGCGCGTCGCCGTCGTGGCGGAGGTGCGCCGCCTGCAGATGACGGCCGCGCTGCTGGCCGAACTCGACGTGCACCGCGCGCTGGCGGAAGCGGGCGCCGCCAACGGCTACGTGCGCCCCGACATCGACGAAAGCGACGTGCTGGAGATCCGCGAGGGCCGCCACCCCGTCGTCGAGCGCGCGCTGATCGACGAGCGCTTCGTGCCCAACGACCTGCTGCTGGATCGCGACAAGCGCCAGGTCGCCGTGCTGACCGGCCCCAACATGGCGGGCAAGTCGACCTACATCCGTCAGGCGGCAATCATCACGCTCATGGCGCAGGCGGGCTCGTTCGTGCCGGCCACCAGCGCGCGCATCGGCGCGGTCGATCGCATCTTCACGCGCATCGGCGCCGAAGACGACATCGCCGGCGGACGCAGCACGTTCATGGTGGAGATGTCGGAAACGGCGGCGATCTGCAACCACGCCACCGACCGCTCGCTCGTGATTCTCGACGAGGTCGGCCGCGGCACGTCCACCTTCGACGGCGTCGCCATCGCGTGGGCGGTGACCGAGTACCTCGCGCAGGTCACCGGCTGCCGCACGCTCTTCGCGACCCACTATCACGAACTCACCGCACTCAGCGAAGAGGTCGATTGCGTCTTCAACCTGCACGTCGCGGTGGAAGAGTGGGGCGACGACGTCGTCTTCCTGCACCGCATCCAGGAGGGCGGCACCGATCGCAGCTACGGCATCCACGTCGGACGTCTGGCCGGACTGCCGCAAGCGGTCATCGACCGCGCGCGCGCCCTGCTGAGCGGCCTTTCCGGTCGCACCGAAGGGCTTTCGGGAGTCGGCTTCACTCCCTTCGAAAAGCCGCAGCCCGCGTCACGCCAACTCGCGCTCTTCCCGCCGGCCGGCAACGACCTGCGCAACGAACTGCAAGCGCTCGACCCGGAGAACATGACGCCGTTCGACGCGCTCATGAAGTTGCGCGAACTCGTCGAGAAGGCGCGCGGCGGCGAGTGAACCCCTTCCACCTCGCGATCCCCGTCCACGATCTCGCCGAGGCCGCTCCCTTCTACGACGACGTGCTCGGCTGCACGCGCGGTCGTTGGTCGGAGCGCTGGATCGATTACGACTTCTTCGGGCATCAGCTTGTCATTCACCAGATGGATGGATCGGGAGGGGCGCGGGGAACCAACCCGGTGGACGGCGACGCCGTACCGGTCCCCCACTTCGGTGTGGTGCTCGACTGGGACGCGTTCGAGCCGCTCGCGCAGCGCGTGCGGGACACGGGGGTCGCATTCGAGATCGAACCGCGCATCCGATTCGAGGGCCAGCCCGGCGAGCAGAAGACGATGTTCTTCCGCGACCCGTCCGGCAATGCGCTGGAGTTCAAGAGCTTCCGGGATCCTGGACAGCTGTTCGCCCATTGACCTCGGCTTTGAGCTCTGGGCTTGGGGCTTTGCGCAGCAACCAGTCCATCCACTCGCGTGCGCATGCGGTGGGGGCTCGGGCGTCGCGCGGGACTGTGGCGGGTCGATCGAGGCCCCATCGCAATCGGCTCGTGATCGGGCTTCCTGGTCGCGGCGCAAAGCTCACAGCTCAAAGCCCAAAGCCGGTCCCGCTCGGGCTCATAACCCGCCTGTCAAGCGGTTTTTCGGCCGCCAAAGGCAAACCACGAATCACGTCACCGGGGAAGCTTCTACTGGCTCTCGGGTAATCAAGGGCTACCCCCGCACCCGCACACACTCAACGGCAAGATGCCGAAGCACAGGGAGAGAACATGATCGACAAGAACACGGGCAAAGGCTCGGACTTCACCACCGTTATCGGCGCCGATGCCGTCTTCAAGGGCGAGCTGAGCTTCGACAAGGGCGTCCGCGTGGACGGCCGCGTCGAGGGCAAGATCTCGACCAAGGGCAACATCGCCGTCAGCCAGGCGGGCAAGCTGGAAGCCGATGTCAACGCCGGCGCCATCGTCGTCGAGGGTTCGGTCAAGGGCAACCTGATCGCCAGCGACCGCATCGAGTTGCGCCAGAGCGCGCGCCTCGAGGGCGACATCATCGCGACCAAGCTGATCGTCACCGAGGGTGCGACCTTCAACGGCCACTGCAAGGTCGGTCCGAATGCGAGTAGCGGCACCGCCGCGCCCACGGGCGCTGCCCCGACCAACCGCGTCGCCGGCAAGGAAGCCGCCCCGCGCCGCTAGGCTAGCTTTCGTGCCCGGATCGCACGCTTGTGCGATCCGGGCCCAAGCCCATGGTCGCCCAACCGAAGCCTCTCCCCGTGCGGGAGGTTCTTTGTCACCACTGCAATCGCCCGATCGAAGTTCCGGTCGGCGCGATGTCCGCCAATTGCCGCCACTGCAACCGGCGCGTGATCCTGGAGGACCTCAAGATCAAGGCCTACCACGCCGTCGTCAAGCTGGAGACGGCGGGCAAGGTCGAGATCCTCAAGAAGGCGCATGTGGTGGCCGAACTGCGCGTGAACGAACTCAACGTGCAGGGCAAGGTGAAGGGCAACGTCACCTGCGTCGGCACCGTCAAGGTCGGCAAGAAAGCCGATGTGGACGGCGACATCTCCTGCCGCAGCCTGATCATCGAGAGCGGCGCCACCCTCGACGGCCACATCCTTATCGACCCCTCGTTCACGCCGACAGCGCCCGTGCAGCCCGAGGACGAGGAGGACGACGGGTTGTTGCGGCGTTAGACGGGCGTCCCACGACACCGATATCTGCGTCACCGCGTCGTCGGAGTGACCTCCGGCCACACCTTCCTCCTTGTTCCTTGATCTCGGCGCCGTGGACTCGCCCTCTGTCGCAGGTCATCGAGGTTGCTCGGCTCAACCTGCTCGGCTGCGATACAACAAGCATGTGAGAGAAATTCGGCCCCTCTCCGCGGCGCTCGCATTGGCCTGCGTAGCACTCGCGGCGTGCGCCGTGCCGATCGAGGTGCGCGGTTCGGAAGGCGACGGGACGGTACGGACGATTCGGGGAGCCGGTTGCCGCGGACTTCGCAGCGCGAAACGCCTGCCGGGCACCGGGGTCGCCGTCGCCTACACGCTCGAGCGCAGCCCGGAACGACTCCTGCTGAATGCGCGCGGAGAACGCGTCAAGCAGCAGGGCGCCCCTGCGGACGAGGCGCCCCCTCCGGTCGAGCTGCCGACGACGAACTTCGTACAGCCGCGGCCATGGGCATTCGACGCGAAGACGAACCGCATCTTCGTTGCCGGCAGCGAGAACCGCTTTGTCATCGTCGACCGAACAACACAGGTCATCGTGAGCGAGGGTCAACTGCCCTGCAAGCAGGTTGACTTCGACGCGTGCGCGATCGGGGGCATGGCGTGGGTGAGCACGAAGGAGGGAACGTTCCTTCAGTTCGACATGGCCACCTGCAAAGTAGTCGGCCGCACGCGCCTCATGGACAGGAATTGCGATCTGCGATTGACGATCTCCCCCTCCGGTAGGCGACTCGCCGCGGTGGCGGCAGCGTTTGTGAGCGCCACGAACCACCCGACCGTGGCGGAAATCTACGCGATCGAGAACGGCACACTGCGCCGCATCGCGCGAACCTCGACGACCCTGCCGGGCGCCGTCTGGGACATCGCGCTATGGGACAAGCAACAGACCCTGCTGTTCGCCTCGCCCTATCCGTCGCACGTCTGGGAGTTCGGGCCTACTTCGTCGCGTTCGGAATGAAGGCCTGCTTGTCGCCGATCTGGTAGGCGGCGATCGCTGCTTGACCTTCGGGGCTTACGAGCCAGTCCGCGAACTGCTGCGCCATCTTCTGCTTGGCGTGCGTGTGGCGCTGCTTGGCGACGACGATTACGGCGTAGTGGTTATAGATGCGCGGATCGCGATCGAACAACACCTCGTGGTCGCCCCGGTTCTTGAACGCCAGCCACGTACTCGAGTCGGTCATGCAGTAGGCGTTCTTGCCGATGGCGAGGTTGAGCGTCTTGCCCATGCCGCCGCCCGCCTCCAGATACCAGGTACCGGACGCGGGCACGGGATCGATACCGGCGCTCTTCCAGAGGGCGACTTCGCGCAGATGCGTGCCGCTCTTGTCGCCGCGCGAAATGAACTCTGCCTTGCCTTCGGCGAGCTTGCGCATGACCTCG
>Ga0164315_10003485_pt1 | contig 12203 bp, 7 predicted proteins | sample GuaBasSedimGuay6_FD_113737 | JGI IMG/M metagenome (GOLD analysis project Ga0164315, IMG submission 113737) | Subseafloor sediment microbial communities from Guaymas Basin, Gulf of California, Mexico - Guay6, Core 4569-2, 0-3 cm | ecosystem: Environmental > Aquatic > Marine > Hydrothermal vents >... | reverse complement strand
CCGGCTTGTAGAGGATTTCGTCGGGGACCTTGGCCTTGCCGATGTCATGAAGCAGACCCGCCGCGGCCAGCTCGGACAGAAGGTGTTCCGGCCAACCCATCTCCCTGCCGACTGTCAACGCGAGGGTGGACACCCGCACCGAGTGGCCGATGGTATAGCTGTCGTAATCCGGATAGCGCATCAGGTTCATGACGTCCATGGTCTGCTGGTCGGAAACTTCGTAAAGTTCCTCGCCTACACCCAAGGCCTTATGAACATCGACATCCTGCTTCATGTTGATGTGAATGTTGTTTGTCTGCACGGTCTCGTACATGGACTGGAAGATGGGCAGCAGGGGTTCGAGTTCCTGGGCCACCGATTGGCCCATGCCTCCGTTGGGGTCGTCTTCGCTGAAGTCGAAAGTGATCAGGCCGGGGTCGAACGGCGCCAGCTTGACACCCTTGGCATCGAGTTCTTCGCCCTCGCGAAAATGGGGGGAAACCTCGATGTTGCGGATGCCTTCGGACTGGAAGAGGGCGATCGAATCCTGGACGGAATCCTGTCTGTCCCTGAGGTTCGCGGCCACACGGAAAAAGGCCATCACTTCTTCGGGGGTCACTCCCTGGCGAAACAGGAATCCGCCGCAGCACAGGCGGTCGGCGAAGTCGATCAGATTGCGACCCGCGATGGACGGACCGATGAGATACTTCCCGTCGCGGATGAACTTCCCGTTGAGGATGCCAAAGAAGAACCCGGTTTCGCCCTTGTTGACGAGCACTTCGTCCATCCGTTCCGAGAAATCCCTGCCCAGGTCCTGGACCCTGGGGTGGGTATCGAAATACATCCGGCGCTGGTTTATGCCGCCGGAAAGCAAAATGATCAGATCACTGAATCTCGTCGCCACGGGTATTTACCTCTCGTCGTTATCGCCGTTGTCGAACAGGGCTCCGGTTTCCTCTTCCCGCGGAGTCTCTTGTTTCATGGAGAGACCGGCCCGCGCGGCCTGGCGGCATTCCGCCGGCCACACCGGAAACAGGAAAAATTTCTTCTCCTTGGCCACCCGGGTCAGGATGGGCCGGGCGCGCTTGGGGTCCAGCTTTCCGAGCCAGGTCAGGGCTTCGGCGACCCAAAGGTCGTCCCGTTCTTCGGGCAACAGGTTCCGGATCGACGACACAAGCAGACGACTGCCGATGTCCTTGAGCTTGGGGGACATCATCTCGGACACACCCTGGTCGAGGATGGCCTGATAGATCATCTTGTTGCTCTGTTTGTAACAGCCCATGATGCCGACCAGCAGGTTCGACAGACGCTGGGCCCGCTGGTGAACCAGCCGTTCGTGAAGTTTGGGGCCGTGGTCGCGCGACACGGTCGAAGCCAAGAGCACAACGTGGACGGGATACAACAGCGGCGCCGGAGCGTGAAATACTTCCGGGGCCATGGTCTTGGTTCGCAGGGCCTGCAGATCCTCGAGGCGCTCCAACATCTCTTCACCATCGCCGACGTTTACCTTGGTCAGCGATTCATAAAGGGCAAGACGAGCACCCGGGTCTTCCCATTCGACACCCAACAACAGTTCGTTGACCAGGTGGGGCCACGCCAGGCGCTTGTGATCGATTTCCACCAGGGATTTCCACACGCCCAGCCACACGGGGCCCAGGTGCATCGAGTGAAACTTTCGCAACGGCGAAAGAAACAGGGGCAGAGACCCGTCAATGGTGTCGCGTGATCCGGTTTTCAGGATGGCGGCCAGGGAAGCAGAGGCGACCTTCAAATCATCGTCGAGAAGCGTTTCGGCCGAGAGGATCTTGAATATCGTGGTGCCGATGCCCAGGATCATGTGCTCCGTCGGCGCGCTGCACAGGATCTGAGTGCAGATCCCGAGGCAGTCGGCGGTGGCGGGAGAAAGCAGGTCCTCGGGAGACTCGGCTATTTCAGTCAATTCGTCGATGATCCCGTTCATCTGCTCGGGCGTCATCGTGTACCTGACGGGTCCCTTCTTGGGCCTTTTCGGTTTGGGCCGGTTTTCGAGAAGCGACTTGGATTTCTCGCTCTTGACGCCGGTTTCCTTGCGCAGGCGCTCGAACACCAACTCGACCAGCAAAGGGTCGGCGGTCAATTCCAGCGCGGCCTGGGCGTGGCCGATCAGGTGCTCCAGGATCAGGGGGTCGCTGTTGGTTTTTTTCAGCGCGCCCATGATTTCCTTGATGGTGCCCACGGCGGAGTCGGGGACCCAGTCGCGCAGGGCCTCGTCCATTTCCTCGCCGCGATCCAGGCCCTCCAGTTTGCCCGGGTCACCGTTGTGCATGATCGCACTGATGATGCCAAGGAATTCCCTCTCCAGCTTCTGGCCATCAGGGGTGGCGACCAGATTGGAGTCGGGAATGACATAGTGGTCACCTGACGCGGATCTGGGCCGGGTGCCCCCGGGGCCGCCGCTGCGGTCGCGGGTCTTGACATAAAGACTCTGGCTGGTGGTTCTGATGGTGTCGGGCAGACCCTCGATCGCGATCTCTTCGAAATTCTTTTTGCCGGCGTTGGTGACCAGGTGGTGCTTGAGGGAAGACACGGCCACGTGCAGGTCGTCCGATGACGCGGCGGAATCTATCTCCAACAGCCCGATGCTCAGATTGTTCAGCAGTTCGAAGGTGCGCTTGGTTTCACGCTGGCCGTTTTCAATGAAAACGTCATGGACCCAGAAACCCTCATGCGTGCATTCGATTTCCAGGACACTGGAACCGCCCAGATTGTTCCTGATGGCGGCGTGGGCCTCGCGGGCGACTTCCTGGTAACGGGCATGTTCGGGCGTATAGTACGACCCGATGGTCAGCAGCCTGTCCAGCGCCAGGAAGAGCTCCGCATGTTCGGAGCTCAAAGGTGGTTTTTCCTCGACGTCCCCGTCGAGGGCCAGATCATTTGGATAGGTGGTTTTCGACACCTCGGAATCCTCCCGTTCGTCGATATATTCCTACCTGTAGAAATTCGACCGGATTACGAGGTCTTTTAGGAAAAAAAGAGGGGATTTATCGACTGTTATCGAGGATTTTGCGCACACGGGAGAGCAAAGTGTTGCGGTTGAAGGGCTTTTCGATGAATTCCACCCCTTTTTCGAGGATCCCGTGGCGCGCGATGGCGTTGGCGGTGTAGCCGGAAATGAAGAGGGTCTTCAGACCCGGGTATTCCGCTTCCAGTTCCCGGGACAGGGTCCTGCCGTCCATGTGGGGCATGATGACGTCGGTAACCAGAAGATCGAAAGGAACATCCGCTTCGGCGATCTGGCTCAGGGCCTGGTCCCCGTTTTCGGCTTCCATTACGGAATAGCCGGCATCCCGAAGCTGCAGAACCGCCAGCCGCCGCACGCTGTCCTCGTCCTCGCACAGGAGGATGGTTTCGCTGCCGCCGGGAGCGGGAGAGATATCCGTGATCCCGCCGGCCCGGGACTCCTTGGGCTCGGCCAACGGCAGATAGACCTTGAACGTGGTGCCGTGGCCCAGCTCGCTATAGACATGCACATGCCCGCCGAACCGCTGCACGATGCCATAGACCGTGGCCAACCCCAGACCCGTGCCCTTGTCCTTGGGTTTGGTGGTGAAAAACGGCTCGAACAGCCGGTCCAGGATTTCCTTCCTGATGCCCTCGCCGTTGTCGCTGACCGCGAGCACGACATGGGGACCGGGCTGGGAGCCGGGATGGTTCCGAACGTAGTGGTCGTCCAGGTTTTCGAGCCGGGTTTCGAGATCGAGCATGCCGCCGTCCGGCATGGCGTCGCGGGCGTTGACCGCCAGGTTCATGACCACCTGTTCCATCTGGCTGGCGTCGGCCAGAACAAAGCCGGGTTCTTCGGCGCAGGTGATCTTCAGGGTGATGTTTTCGCTGATGACCCGCGGCAGCATCTTTTCCATGTCCTTCAAGACCTGGCTCAGGTCGAGAACTTCGGGGTTGGACGCGTCACGTCGGCTGAACATGAGCAATTGGCGGGTCAGGTCGGCCGCGCGCCGCCCGCTTCTTTCAACCTGTTCCAGAGCTTCGCGGATGAACTTGTGTGAGGGTTCGGGGTCGTCCAGGGCACCGGCGGCCAGTTCGGCGTTGCCCAGGATCGCCGTCAGGATGTTGTTGAAGTCATGGGCGATGCCACCGGCCAACTGTCCGACCGCGCGCATTTTTTCACCGTGCCGGTACTGGTGTTCCAGGAACTGTTCCCGGGTGATGTCCTGCCCGATGGCCTGGAAGGCGATGGTCCGCCTGTTCCAGCCGAACAGGGCCCTGATGGTCCACCGGTGCCAGGGAGGGGAATCACCGCCGAGCATGACGGGAAATTCAATCGATTCGGTGGGATCGTCCACACTCAATCGGGACAGCAGGTCGTCGACCTCGCTCCGGTTGCCCTCGGAAACCAGGCTCAAAAAGTCCACACCCGAAAGGTCGTCCGGGTCGACGGAAAAACATTGCCCGAATGCCTTGTTGGCGTAGACAAGATCGCCGTCGGCCAGGAAACGGCAGATCATCATGGGCATGTCTTCGACCGAGGCCAGGTAGCGGTCTTCACTCTCGCGCAGGGCCTCGGCGCCCTTGACCAGATCCTTGCGGGCGGTCTTGAGTTCCCTTTCCAGTTCTCCCAGCTTGAAGATCGCCAGCACCGGCAACGACCCGAATGTCCAGCCGTAGTGCCGGATTTCCCAAATCAGATAGGCGGTCAAGGGGGGCGTGGCCGCCATCGCCACGATGCTTCGTGAAACCAGCATCCCCTTGAGGATGGACCAGTAGTTGGGAGCGTTGCCGAAGGCCAGGGTGGCGTAGATGATCGAGTCCATCCACATGATGCTCAACAGGGAAAGACCCACCGACAAGGCCAGGGGAAGCTTGCGGCGGTATTGATTGAGAAAGCCCCAGACAACCGTCAGGGCCACCAGGTCGGCCAGGGTGGCGATGATGGACGCCACGTAATTGCGCCAGACGATCGGGGGAAAGGGGCAGGCCGTATCGGGGCTGATCTGGAGGAACAGGGTTCGGAAAAGAAGGGCGGACAAAGGAAACAGGATCGTGCCGCCCACGACGACGGCGATGGCGGCACGCCCTGCGCTGGGGCCGTCGAAAACGTAGCACAGAAACACCCCCATCAGGACCCCGGTGAAAAGGACGGTCGAGCTCACCAGGAATTCCATTCCACCGATGCGGACACCCATGGATTGTGGCGTCACCCAGGCCGCGGCGATGATCATGCCGAGCAGGGAATAGACAAAGGCCAGGCTGTACCGGCGGCGAAGGGCATGAAAACCGATCACCGCGCCGGCCAACAGGGCGCTGTTGAGCAGAAGATTTTGAGTAGCAGAAAGGGCCATCATTCCAATCCCGGAAAGATAATTTGTTCCAATATGATACATGAAAGGTCATGCGGCGTCCAAGTAAGTGCCGGGAATCGGGAAGGTGGGGCCGCGGAATCCCGGCCTACACGTAATAACCGCTGGTAATAAGATCGTCCGCTTCGCGGGGCTTCCACTGGGTTTCTTCGGAGATGCCCACGATCAGGAATTCGGCCACCTCGGGTCCATCGCCACTCTTTAATTGGATGGCGGGCTGGTCGGACCGGGCGATGGGCAGGCCCTCCGGGTCGTGGGTCACGCGAACCAGGGGGCAATCCATTTCCTCACCCCTGGCCACGACCACGGCTTTGCGGTCATCCGAAAGCACGACCTCGCTGCCCGGGGGATAAAGACCCATGGAACGGATGAGGGCGGCCAGGATCCGTGGCTGAAACGCGCCCTTGTCCTTCAGCATGATGTCGAAGGCCCGGCGCGGGGACATCGGGGCCTTGTAGGGCCGCACGGCGGTGAGTGCTTCGAACACATCGCACACGTGGACCAGGGACGCGGTCGAACTGTGCACGTACCATTCCGGCATGACGGGATACCCGCGCCCGTCCTGGCGAATGTGGTGACCCCAGGCCGCGGTGATGATCAGGGGACTCTGTTCCCCGCTGGCCATGAGGATCTGGGCCCCGGCGGCGGGATGGGACTGGACGACCTTCATTTCCTCGGGAGTCAGTTTGCCGGTCTTGAAAAGGATCTCTTCAGGCACGCGGCCCTTGCCGAGGTCGTGGACCAGGCCCGCGGTGGCCAGCTCGGCCAGGATTTCCGGAGCCCAGCCAAGTTCGCGGCCGACCATGGCCGACAGGGCGGCCACGCGGACCGAATGGCCGATGGTGTAACTGTCGTAATCGGGATAGCGCATGAACTGCATGACGTCCATGGCCCCCATCTCCGAAGCACCCGCCAGTTTTTCACCGCTGGCCCGGGCGCCGGACATGTCCACTTCATCGTTCCTGCTGATGGAAAGATTGTTGGTGGACACCGTTTCATACAGGGCCTGATAGACATCCAGCAGCGGCGCGAAATCCGCGGCCATGAAGTCGGCTTCCGCAGAGGATTCCCCGGTGTCATCGGACTCTTCCCGGTCTCCTTCTTCCTTCAATGGAATCGTCAGCTTGATGTGCTCGATCCCGTTGGCGGCAAACAGCGCCCGGGCTTCTTCCAGGTTGGCCAGCTTCTCCTTTTGCGCGGCTCCCAGCCGGAAAAAAGTGGCCACGTCCACCATCGCCAAAGGCAGGTGAAAAGAAAACCCGCCGCAACCCAGAAGCTCGGCAAACTCGATCAGGGCCCGGCCGGCAATTGAGGGTCCAACCAGATATTTTCCGTTCCGGATGAACTTGCCCCCGTAGACCCCGAAAACGAACTCGTCCCGGCCGTTCTCTTCGATCAAGCCCCGCAACTGCGTGGTGAATTCATGGGAGACGGCCTGCACCTTGGGGTGATCGTCGAAATACATGCGGCGCTGATTGATGCCGCTGGCCAACAGGATAATGAGGTCGCTGAAGCTGCGTTCCACCGGACTACCCCTTGCCTTTATCGCCGTCAGGAGTCTCTGTCGGCGCCAGGTTTTTTTCGGCCAGGCGGCGGCACTCGGCCGGCCAGGCCCTGAAGAAGAAATACTTTTTCTCGTCGCGGATCATGGTCAACAAAGGCCGGGCGAATTCCGGGTCCAGTTTGCCGACCCACCCGATGGCCCGACCGACCCAGTCCTGGTTCCGGTCCGAAGCGGGCAGCTCGCACAGGGCTTTGTTTATCAGCCGGGCCGCCTGTCCGCGCAGGTCCAGGGTGATGGACTCCGCTCCACTTTGTTTGATGAGCGACAGGTAGAAGCCGTCGTTGGCCGGGTCGTATTTGTCGAGGGACTTCATCAGGATTTCGATCAGGCCGTTGGAGGGATTGCGGTGCAGGTGTTCATGGATTCGCGGTCCGTGATGGGGCGCCAACGAAGATTTCATCAACGCCAGATGAACTGGATACATCGCCTTCAGGGGCAACTTCATCAAGACAGGGCAAACGGCTTTTTTCCGCAGGGCCGGCATGCACTCGAGGCGGGAAACCTGGGTGAAAGCCACACGGGAATCGAGTTCACCGGCGGCCAGCCAAAGACGTTCCGACACTTCGGAGGGAAGATCTCCCAGGCCCAGCAGAAGATCATTGACCAGGTGGGGCCAGACCAGGGCCTGGCGCCGAGGGTCGAGGGCCTCCCACAGGCGGATCCAGAATTTCACCAGATAGTCGGGCCGGGCATTCCGCAGCGGTTCGCAAAAAGCCGGCAGCACCTTGTCGAGCGCCACTTGGTTGTCCCTGAGCGCCGACTCGGCCACGGCGGCCGAGCAAAGGTTCAGGTCATGTTTCGTGATTCCCCCGTTGGTGATAGCCTGTTTGAGGTTCATCTCCAGCGCGGTTTCGAGGGCTTCGGACGGATCGCCGCCCAGCAGATGGAAGCAGATTCCCAGGTAACTGCTCAGCGAAGAGGATCCGGGATCGTCCGGCGTCTGGCCGGCGGCTTCCAGTTCTGAAATCTCCCCAGCCAACTCTTCAAGGGTGAACCGGTAGTCTTTTTTGGGTTTGGTTTTCGTTTTGTCCCGGGCCTTGTATTTCCAGTCGCTCCCTCTTTCGACCTCTTTTTTCAGGAGACTGAAGACCAGGTCGACCGAACGGGGATCACGGCTCAGGTCCAGGGCGCGTTTGGCGTGCTCTATCAACCGCGCCAGGTCCGCGGGGTCGGGATTGACTTCGACCAGCCGCTGAAGTGCTTCGCGCAGGGCCCGGATGTTTTCCGGCGTGGAGTCGGGGTGGGGTCCGTTTTCGTCTACGACTGTTTCGTCTTCGTCGTTTTCCAGATTTTCGAGAATTCTGGCGACGATTTCCAGGAACTTTCCGGCGAGCTCTTCGCTCTGTGACAGGGGCTCGTCACCCGGGGAATCCCCTGGAGTGGAATTATTCGCGGTGAACAGCTCATCAAAGGAAAGCGCGCCCCCTTCACCGCAGTCCCGCACGACACTTTTGCTGGCGGTGCTGACGGTGTCCGGCAGGTTCTCGATTTTTATTTCCTGAAACCCGGTGGTGTTGCCGAGGTTTTGCCGATGTTTCTGCAGGGCGGAAATGGCCTGGCGAAGATCCGCGGGAGTCAGCCGCGCGCTGATCTCGAAGCGGGCGATGTTCAGGGGAACCAACAGGTCATGAAAAAGCCGAACGTTGCGGTGGTGGGGGTCCACCAATTGCGTCCCGACCATCATGCCCGAGGCTGTAATCTCGATGGCCATGATCTTGTGGTCGCCAATGGCCGCCACGATCTGGTCGCACGACTTTTCCGACACCACGCGATACTGGTCGTGATCGGTCGAATAGTAGGACCCGACGGTGAGCAGTTTATCGAGGGCCTTGAGCAAGGCGGCGGCGTTCCGTTCCAGGGGTTGGCCGCTCAGGTCACAAATGGTTTCGTTATTGAGGGCGGTATTGGAGGACATGAACTCTGGAACCCCTTGGAGACCCTGATTCAAGGATATTGAGCGAGAAATTGTTAATTGGTTTTCGGCCATATGGGAGAATGACTTAACAGATTTATGAGAACGGACATATATTTGACCACAGGAGGTTGTTGATGACTGATCCCAAAAATCCCGACCAGGACGAGGCCAACGGAAACGATCCCACCGATTCCCTGCCCCCCGGTGTGCCTGAACCCCCGGACATGGCCAAGGTCAACGACTTGCGTGAGCGCATGAATCGGGACCGGTCCGCCCGCGCGGGAGCCGGTCGTGGAATTTTGAGGCAAGACCGCAGCCAACAGGCCCGGGATGTCGGCACCTACACCATTATTCCCATGATGATGATTGCCGGCCCGCTGGTGGGCTATCTGCTGGGCAAGGGCATCGAAAATATTTTCGGCGGCGAACCCTGGCCGGGCGTGGTCGGGATGCTGTTCGGAATGGTGGCGGCGTTTCGGCAGGTGTTTTTGCTGTTGGCCGAGCGGGGGAAGAAGTCGTAAGGGCCCCCCGGAGGTGCTTGTTAATTGATCACGCCCCACATTTTATCCAGCCCCGGCCGGGACAAAACGCACTTCGACCTTTTTGCCAAAGGCCTCGGCAATTCTGCGCAACAAATTCAACGAATGGCCTTCATAACCGTCGTCTTCCAGGCGCGAGATAACCGAATGCGAGGTTCCTATGTGTTCGGCGAGCTCCATTTGTGTCAGGCCGGCATCCAGTCTCAGAGCATAAACCTGTCGCGAAATCTGAGCGCTGGTTTCTGCTGCGCGAAGTTCGCGCTGCGCCTTCTTGGAGTGAAAAAACATCTCATCCAGGATTTTCAGGGCATCGTCGGCTGTTTTTTTTCGGGCCATGATTTTGTCCCCTAACCAAGGGTGTAGCGTTCCGGATTCGAGATGAAGGACTTTCTGTGAACCAGGGCCTGTTCGATTTCTTTAGGCGGCACGACTTTCCTTTATTTTAGCAAAATTGATAAATAACCGCAAGCTGGAATGCGGCGAGATATGCAATACGCCGGCCGCGCATCCCCAAAGTGACGCAATAATCGAAACCGTCCCCCGGGGAAACCTACTCCGCCAGCTTCTGCAACCGGCTCAAAATCGCGACCATGGCCATGGTGTCCAGTGAGCAGTATTCGAGCAGGTTCCTGAAGATCAGGGTGCGCTCCTTGACCGTGACGTCGCTGTAAAGCGCCTGCTGATACTGGCGGGCAGCCTCCAGACCGTCGCCGATGGCCAGGGCGTCGTAGTCGTAGTCCGTCAACGCCGGTAAAACAGATTTCAGCGAACAGTTGCCCTTCTGCAGCGGGTGATAGACCCAGAAACTGCGGAAGGGAATGATCAGATCGCCCATACGTTCGACCAGGCCGGCCAGTCGCTCCGCTTCGGCGGGGAACATTTCAGCCAGATCCTCCAGCACTCCTTTTTCGAAGCCCATGTTCCAGCACAGCACGGTGCCGTCGGGCCCGATGGCGTCGAGAGCACGAACCAGATCCGGCCGCGGATCGCCGGGCAAGGGGACGCTGTCCCAGGTGGCCAGATACTCCACGTGCCGCGGCCGCGCCCCGGGTTCATCCTGGATATGCAGGGAAAACTGGAAGGGAATCCGCTGGTAGGGCCGGGTCCCGGACAGGGGCGGAACGGCCGGGCTCATCGTTTCAAAATCCAAATGGTACAGAGGGTACTCCAAGCCGCGGAGCCACTTGCGCAGGGGTTCGCGGTCCACCTGGATTTCGTTGGCGGCCACGGCTTTTTTCTGGATTTGCTGGCGGGGCGTAAGGGTGCTGTCGGGAGTTCCGGTGATGGCGAAAATACCCTGGTCCAGCAACCCGAAGGACCGGGGACCGGCGCGGTAGAGATCGGTCACGCTGTTGTCGGGCAAAACAGACCAGCACGATTCTTTCAGGGGACAGGTGTAGGGACTGGTGCAGCGCGGCCCGATGGGCGTGTCGGGGTCGGGACCCACGATGACCTCGAACATCCGGTTCACGGCCGATGGCACATAGTCCGTGAGGCGCAGCGCGCGTTCGGTGATGTCTTCGAGGTGGAAAAACCGTTCGACCTCGAACTTGTCGCCGCGCACGTAGCTGGTGTCGATGTGCATCAGGAAAAGGCGGTTCAGCTTGATTCCCGAGCGCGTGAGGGTGTCGTACTGGAAAGCGACGTCGTTGATGTTGACGTCCTTGACCCGGGTCGACGACTTGACCTCGACCAGATCCCAGGTGTCGCCGCTGAGGCGGTCGCCGTCCGGACCGGGCACCGGCACCAGGACGTCCACCCGGCAGTAGCGGCCATCGACCAGGAAGCTGGCTTCGAAAATGGGGATCCGCCGCTTGATCAAATCCCTGGTGGCGGTGACGGTCAGTTCGATGGCGTCGTCGGCCTGGAAGACCATCGGCACTTCCTTGCCGCCGGGATAAAGACGTTTGGCCAGATCGCCGACCATGTGGCCGGTGTCGAAGATGTACTGTTGGGTATCGTTGGTCTTGGGAATCGCTTCGCGGTTGTTGAAGTGGGTCCACAACAGCTTGGGGCACTGCAACCCTGACAGGTACTTCGACTTGGAGATATATGGAGACCTGTCGGAGGCCATGGAAGCCTTTCGGGGTGTGGGCGAGTCGGCTTGCTCCGGACCTTCAATTATAGGCGCGGCGGCGCGGTGATGCCAGCACCTGCTTGGGTGTGGTGAGGGGTAAAATAATTTTGTTGGCCGGGTAGACAATTACTGGAAAAACCGGATTATTCCCACCCATAAACCATGATTTAACCATAACTTAAAGGGATAAAAGCATATAGGTGGAATTTATCCAGCTTTGATCTTGACTATAGGTATCTGTTTGCTGTAGGATCGGTCTGCCCTGTTACGCAGGGCACTCGCCTTTTCCACCCGACACAGGAGGACCGTCATGGTTAATCGCTCACTATTTGTTCGTCTATCAGCTTTGCTTCTCATTGGGATTGTCGTTTCGGTCGGTCTCTGGGGCTGCTCAGAACCCAGATCCACGGAGCCCGCAACTCCTGAACAGGATATTTCCTATCTCAAGAGCGCGGCCAATCCCAATATTCGTGCGGTCATGGCCATCCAGGACCGTCACACTCCCGCATTGATGGCTGATAAGGATGTCGTTGCCACGGCCACCACCATCGGCGAAGACGGCGAGCCCGCAATTCTCCTGCTGGTCACCAGCGAGCGCGCCCGCGGCGGCGCCCCCAAATGGCTCGATGACGTGCGCGTCATCACCGAAATCACCGATCCCCTGGTTGCCATGAAGGGCAAGCCCGGCGGCGGCGGTGGCGGCGGCGGCAAGGTCGATCACAAAGCCCTGCAGAACACGCCCATCCAGATGGGAACCTCCGGTGGTTGGCGCTAT
>Ga0164315_10003484_pt1 | contig 12203 bp, 10 predicted proteins | sample GuaBasSedimGuay6_FD_113737 | JGI IMG/M metagenome (GOLD analysis project Ga0164315, IMG submission 113737) | Subseafloor sediment microbial communities from Guaymas Basin, Gulf of California, Mexico - Guay6, Core 4569-2, 0-3 cm | ecosystem: Environmental > Aquatic > Marine > Hydrothermal vents... | reverse complement strand
TCCTCAGGGCAGCATTCCCGAGTCGCCCCTTGAGGTCCATCTCACCCAGGCGTTCGGCCTCGACGACATCGTACTCCCATGCCTCGATGGCATCATCATGTGCGGACGGGTCCCCGGGTCGGAATGTCTCCAGAAAGAGACATCGGTCGTGCAGGTATCGGAGGTGAATGACCTCACCTGCTGTCCGTTTACCTGGGCTGGAAACAGGCGCGACTGCTGTCGTTTTCCCCCTTGGGATCCCACGCCGCCCAGTCGCCAGCATCATGGCACGCCGCTGGGCGGCGACCAGGAGTCGCGCCCCTTCGACCAATTCCCTACTCATCTTGTGAAAGCGCCAGGCGAGCATACGAAACTCCCGGGCGCCTCCCGGATCCGGTGGCTGTCGAACGTATCCATTCTCAGTCTTCTCAATGGAGATCAGTAGCTGGGTCAACGGACGCGACATCAGGAGATAGACGACAAGTTGCACGCCAAGCCCGAGGACCAAAACGGTCGCGCAAATATCGAACCAGGCCAACCGTCGACGCCGGGCGAGTTCCCTGCTGAGTCCTGAGCCATCTTGCCACACAGTCAGTGAGCCGTGGCCGGTGGGCAAGGCCGGCGTTTGCACTACTAACGTTGCCGAGAGTGCTGACTTGGGCATAGCCTCACGACCTCGGTCGGAGCACGCGATGACCTCGCCGGCTGCGTCTGTCAGGACTACCTGATGATCTGGATGGCCGCGAACCACGAACGCCTGTTGGTAGACGTCAAGTCGTTCCCTGATGACATCCAACCCGGTTGCACGCCCGACCTCGGCAGCCAGTGGTGCAAGCGACTCGGCCAGTAGAGCCTGCCGCGCTTCGCGCTCGTGATACGCCGCTCGTCGCAACTGAACTGCCGTGAGGCCGCCGAGAACGACAACCAACACCACTGTAATGTACAGGGCAAGAGACGTTCCGATCTTCAGCCCCCGCCGGGCAAGAAACGGGCCCTGGCCGCCTGATGTGGTCAGTTTCGGCCCAGCAACATCCGTCGTTTGTTTGGGATCCACAGCCCGTTGCGAAACCGCGGATCTGGGTGAAAGAATGGCCATGGCTGAAAGAAATTTTGCAAGATCCGTGCCCGGGGGATTCCACGTCTACCGGACCTTGATTCACATCGTGGCCAGAACGGCACAGCCAATTATGTCAAACCTGACCAGGTGACCGGGGAAATGAGACCCTTCAGCCGGTTTCCTCTCCGCATTCCGGTTCCGCCAGGGGTCAGGAGGGGCTTGCCTGCCTCGAGTGCAACCACGCCCGCATGGCGAGCCGGGAGGAGATCAGCAGGGCCGTTCCCACTGCGATGTAGAGAACGCCGAGCAGGCCCCGGGCGACATGAGAGCCCCGAAGGACTCGGCCGCCACCAGCCATAACCACCACAAAAACCCACGAGCACCGTACCCACCACAGCCCACATGATCCACGCCAGCATCAGGTGGACTTGAGCATCCGCTGCCGGTTTCGATCTTTCGATCCACTGTGGTGTCATCAGTCCCCCTTGAATTGAACCCGTAGAATATGCAGTCAGGGTCTTTTCGAGTATATCTGTCCCGCGGTATCATGCCTGACCGACGAGGTTTTGAAACTCTCGACGGCGAAGGGAGCCGGAGAATATGGATCAAAACAGTGAGGGAGATCTGTTGACGACCGGAGGCGGGAAAGCTGGGCAGGGACTTTCGCTTCTGGTTTTGACGACTCTGGGAGTGGTTTTCGGCGACATCGGCACAAGTCCGCTCTACGCACTGAGGGTGTGTTTCAGCGGCAAGTTCGGAGTACCTTTAACGCCGGACAACGTGCTCGGTGTGCTCTCTCTGATCCTGTGGTCACTCATCCTGGTCATCTCCGTCAAGTACCTCGGTTTCGTCATGTGTGCGGAAAACCAGGGCGAAGGCGGCATCATGGTGCTGACGAGCCTTCTTCTGCCGGACAAGGATCTGCGAACGAGCCTCGGCGTATGGTTGTTGATTGGATTGGGGCTCTTCGGTGCCGCGCTGTTCTTCGGCGACGCGATGGTCACACCGGCCATTTCGGTTCTTAGCGCCATCGAAGGCCTTGGCATTGTTGCTCCGCACTTCGAGGTTGCTGTCAAGCCAGTGGCAATCTTGGTGCTGATCGGGCTGTTCTCGATCCAACATCGAGGCACGGCACTGATCGGCAAATTGTTTGGGCCGGTGATGTTGCTGTGGTTCGGCGTTCTTTCGGTGCTCGGGTTGCGTGCGATTCTCGGCATGCCACCGGTTCTCGCCGCGATCAACCCTGTCAATGCGATGCGGTTCTTGGCCAATAACAGCCTTCATGGTTTCTTGACCCTGGGTGCGGTCTTCCTTGTGGTGACCGGCGGCGAAGCCTTGTATGCCGACATGGGGCATTTTGGCAAGAAACCGATTAGGCTGGCCTGGTTTTTCTTGGTTCTTCCGGCTCTGTTGCTCAACTACTTCGGCCAGGGAGCACTGCTGATGAGGAACTCCGCGGCGATCGAGAATCCGTTCTATTTGTTGGCCCCGAAGTGGGCGATCTTGCCCCTGGTCATTCTTTCCACCTTCGCGACGATCATTGCGTCGCAGGCGGTCATTTCCGGATCCTTTTCACTGGCCCGTCAAGCCGTGCGGCTGGGCTACAGTCCACGTCTCGTCATCCGGCACACTTCGGCTTCACAAATTGGGCAGATCTACGTGCCCTCGGTGAACTGGGCGCTGATGTTGACCACGATATCCCTGGTCCTTGCTTTCGGTTCATCCGACAATCTGGCTGCGGCTTACGGGGTGGCTGTCACCACGACGATGGTGATCACCACGATCCTGTTCGCCATGGTCGCCCGGAGGCGGTGGGGTTGGCCGGGATGGGTGGTGGGGATGTTGACGGCGTTCTTCCTGGTTCCCGATATTTCCTTCTTTGTAGCCAACTTTGCCAAGGTCCTTCATGGCGGTTGGTTTCCGTTGGCAGTGGCCGGAGTAGCATTCACAGCGATGGCCACATGGAAGCGTGGCAGAGAGATTCTGGCCAATCGGTTGCGGGAGGACCTCCTGAAGGTGGATACTCTTATAGAGGATCTCGCCGAAAACCCGCCGACGAGAGTTTCGGGTACCGCGATCTTCATGACCGGAACCACCCATGGAGTTCCCCCCGCGCTGCTCCATAACCTCAAACACAACCACGTTCTTCACGAGCGGGTGATTCTCTTGACCGTAGTTACCGAAGATGTTCCGAAGATTGACCCGGCCGATTGCATCGAGATTCTGGAGATCGGCGCCGGGATCTTCCGTATCATTGCTCACCGAGGTTTCATGGAGACACCGGAAATCAAAGAACTGTTCAGGCTGATGAAACTGAAGGGATTCACGATGGATCTCATGCGGACCAGCTTCTTCCTGGGACGGGAAAACCTGGTTTCGACTGCGCGGCCCGGCATGGCCCAGTGGCGTAAGAGCCTATTTGCTCTCCTGTCGCGGAACGCGGTCAGTGCCACCAGCTTCTTTGGTCTACCTGTGAACCGAGTGGTGGAGTTTGGCCTCCAGGTAGAAATATAGGAGTCCCACTGTTGGTATTCCGGGTTTACGCACAGTCGTGAGTTTGACAGATTCAAGGCTCGGCGTGGGGGATCTGGAGGGGGTCTCAGATGAAGGCCAGGACTTACCAGTCGATATCAACTTGTCGGGCCTTGCCTCCAAAACGGGAGATCAACACACATCGATTCCTTTTTCCGAAATCGTAGAGTTCCTTGGTGACCCGTACGTCTTCCTTGCAGTATTCGGCGATTTTCTCGATTTCGCCCTGACGCCACCATTCGAGGGCCTGAAGACCGTCTGCAGATTTTCCCGTTCCCAGGGTCGAGGACGCCACACTTTCCAGCTTTGGTCGGAAGCCCAATTGAGCCTCAAGATCCAACATTAAATCGCACGTTGGGAGGGCCGATAAATCCGCATCGGTATAAGCGCGAAGGACCTCGTAGTCAAAGCCTCTGATGTTGTAGCCAACCACCAGATCTGCACTCTGCAAGAGTTCGATCAACTCTCCGATCCTCTCTTCGGTGACGGTTAAGTACTCGTCGGTGTCATAGCGATAGGCCACTCCAATCGAGACACCCAATTTATGCATTTGAGTCCGGCCGCCGACGTCTTTGAACGATCTCTGGGTTTCCAGGTCGAAAACGACGACCTTTTCACCAGCGGAGACTTTCCTCTGGGGATTTTCATCAAACATATTCATCTGGCCGTCCCAAATATCCAACGCAACCTCCTAGACTGGCGACCCCGAGAGAGACCGATGGGACCAAAAACTCAGGATCCAACTCTTCCAGAGTTTACCAGGAATGAAATCCGCTGAGCCGGATTGCCCTGTTAGACCTGGAATTCCCCGTCGGTTATAATCTCCGGGTGTCAACGATTGAAACCGCCGAAGCGTCCGGAATTGGTCCACCAATCGAGGTACCTGTATTTACGGGACCTCTAGATTTGCTTTTGCATCTCGTTCGCAAAAATGAATTCTCTATCCATGATATTCCAATATCTAGTATCTGCGATCAGTACCATCAGTACCTTCGAGGAATGCAGCGACTCGACCTCGAACTTGCAGGAGAGTTTTTGTGGATGGCTTCCTGGCTTCTCCATCTGAAATCGAGAATGTTGCTGCCCAAGGCTTCGACTGAAGAGGGGAGCGAGGATCCCCAGCAAGAGTTGGTCAACCGCCTGTTGGAGTATCGCCGGGTCAAGGATGTTGCGGAGTACCTCTACGACGCAGACGTTGTCAGAAGGTGCCTGTGGGAACCAAGGGTCGAGGCAGGGGATCTCGGTGGGGACCTTGAACTCGATTGGGAGGACGTTGACCTCAGGGCGCTTGCCCGAACCTATCTTGAAGTGATGGACCGTTTTGCGGTGGCACATCCGCCGCCGCTCCAAGTGATACCTCTTAGATTCAAGGTTCAGGATAAAATGCAGGAACTCTACGAAACCGTACACCAGCAGAAGCTAATGCCGTTACTTCGTCATCTAAATAGTCGTTCAGACCCCGAGGAGGTCGTTGCCCTGGTGGTAGCAACCTTGGAACTTGTGCGTTTGGGTGGAGTCCGGGCTGAGCAGCGCCGCGTTTTCGCCGAGATCTTCCTCCGCCCTGGACCTCAGGACTACGACCCTGCGACCGCGTTCCATCAGAAGAACAAGGAGGCCGCCCATGGTTCGTGAGGCGATGATGCCATTCCTCGAGGCGGCTCTTCTGACCTCTCGGGGTCCGGTGACAATATCGGGATTGATTGAAACCCTCGGCGAGGATGCCGTGACCACGGCCGAGGTTCAGGCGACTCTCGAACAGATCCGGGATCGCCTTGATACGCCCGAGCATGGCATTCGTCTGGAACAGGTCGCCGGAGGGTGGCGTTATGTCACCCTTCCGGAACTGGACGATTCTCTCCGGACCTTTCACGGGCTTGCTGCGAAGCAACGCCTATCCCAGGCGGCCCTGGAAGTTCTCTCGATCGTAGCGCACCGTCAGCCCGTGACACTTCCCGAAGTCAATTTCGTTCGGGGCGCCAACTCAACAGGTGTTATTCGGACCCTTCTCGACCGGGGTTTAATTCGGTTGGCCGGCAGGAAAAAGGTGGTTGGTAAACCGTTTCTTTACCGGACGACGAAGGAATTTCTGGTTCACTTTGGGTTGGACCGAATCGAGGAACTGCCGGAACCGGAAAAGACTCTCGAGGACGAAAACCCTGAAGCTGACTGAAATCCACGGCGCGGAGGCGTGAAGGTATCCACTCTTCCGGGGTGGCGGGAGGCTGGAATCTGGAAGGGATGATCGATGGCTAACGGACTGGTCAAAATATCTAGAGAGCTTTCGGCGGCTGTTGATCGTTTGTCGTTCTCGTTACCGGTGACGCACGTCTACAATCCGTTGTCCTATGCCGCCCGGTCTCACGAGGCCTTTCTCGAGCGCTTCGGAGGGGGTCGAAAGAGGGTCATTTTTCTGGGCATGAATCCCGGCCCGTTCGGGATGGCGCAGACAGGCGTGCCATTCGGAGATGTCGAAACGGTGGGGGAGTGGCTTGAAATCAAGGAGCCAGTCGGATTGCCTCGAGACCCTCATCCGCGCCGGCCGGTGTCAGGTCTGGATTGTGCGAGGGTTGAGGTCAGTGGAAAGCGTCTTTGGGGGTGGATCAAGGACCGCTGGCACAGCCCGGATGCCTTTTTCGAAGATGCCTTCGTGGCTAATTACTGTCCTCTGGTGTTTTTGGAAGACAGTGGACGAAATCGAACGCCTGACCGTCTGCCTTTAGGGGAAAGAGGTCCGCTGTTCGAGATCTGTGACCGGGCCATGAGGCAGATGTGCGATTGTCTCAAACCACAATGGGTCGTAGGAGTCGGGGCTTTCGCCGCTCGAAGAGCAGCGGAGTCTCTGGCTGAGAATACTGTACTGATAGGCAAGATCTTGCACCCCAGCCCTGCCAGCCCTGCGGCCAACAGGGGATGGCGCGAGGCAGCCGAAAAACAACTGATAGAACAGGGAGTCTTCAAGTGGGAAGTTCAACCGTGAAACAAAGACAGCCGGCCACCCGGGTGATGATGATGCCACGGGATACTAATCCTGCCGGTACGATTTTTGGTGGCGTAATCCTGTCGTATCTCGATCAGGCAGGCGCCGAAGGTGCCTACCGAGGTGGAGCGCATCGTGTCGTCACGGCCGCCATGAAAGAGGTGGTCTTCCATGAACCGGTTTTTGTAGGCGATTTGGTGTCCTTCTACACCGAGGTTGTCGGAAGGGGGCGCACTTCGATCACCATTCGGGTTGCTGTCGAGGCCTCCCGGCGGTGGGATCGGAATGAGGTCGCCAAGGTCACCGAGGCCGAGATTACCTATGTCAATGTCAACCCAGAGGGTCGCCCGGTTCCGTTACCGGGTGACCCAGGTAAGGATTGTTTCGGATCTTGAGGGTCGAGCCCATGGATGGATCGTTGCAAGGCCTTCTCAGTGCCGCTGTCCGGGCCGGGGTGTGCCCGGGCTGTGTCGCCGGATGGTCCGTCAAGAATCAAAGGGAAACGCAGGTTGAATCGGCCGGTCTATCAGATCTCGGAGGCGACGATATATCGGCCGGACCTCAGACTTGGTATGACCTTGCTTCGCTGACCAAGCCCTTGGTGGTTACAACGCTTTTCCTATTGGCCCGTCGCGGGGGCGCATTGGACCTTGGTCGGACAGTCGGAGATATCCTGACCAACGCGGGACCCTATAGAGACGCCACCATGGAACACATTCTGACCCATACCGCCGGCCTCCCGGGGTGGGCGCCTCTCTATGCCTCCGGAATCTCACCTGAGAAGATACTGGCCGGCATCAGTGCTCTCGTTCCGGTTGGGCCTCCGGGTGGACAGGTAGAATATTCCTGCCCCGGCTTTATCCTCATGGGTTTGATTCTGGAAGAGGTATTGGGTGAGGGTCTCTCAACGGCGTTCATCCGGTTGGTGACTGAACCCTTGAGACTGAATGATGACCTGGCCTTTAACCCTCAGGTATATATTCACTCGGTAGCGGGCGGAGCCACAAGGCCCGATGTAGAGAATCAATTGGTACGAGATCTTGATCTTGATCCCAGAACGATTCCAGTGTGGCATCTGGGGCTCCCGGATGACGGTAACGCCAGGTTCTTGGGAGGCGTTGCAGGAAACTCAGGACTCTTCGGAACCATTCGCGGAGTTATTTCGCTGGGGCGGGAGTATCTGCCCGGGGGAGGGTTGCTCCTGAAAGCTGAAGAGTCTGATCTCGCAGCGGAATGCCAAACTCAGGGACACGCCTGGCCCCGTAGCCTCGGATGGCAGATCGGTTCGTCCCCTGGGTGTTCCGCTGGACCAGGGCTGTCCCAGAGCTCGATCGGCCATGTCGGGTTCACCGGCACCTCGCTTTGGATCGATCGCCAACAGGGCTGTGTCATGGCCTTGCTCAGCAACCGGCACCATCCGGCTCATCGGGGAATCGACCTTCATCCACTGAGGCGACGGTTTAATTCGTTGGTGAGTGGGTTGCCAGGCTGAAGCCTGTATCAAGTTCGAATATGCGTCATGCGATTGATCGCGAAGAGCAGTCCCAGAACGACCGGAACCCAGGCACCCCATATTGGTGGGAGAAACTCTGCTTCCCCGAGTTTTCCGAATAACGGAACCAATAGGATGAAGTAGCCGATTCCGAGTGCGATCGCCATGGCAACGCCCTGCATTGTTGTGGCACGTTTTCCCCCTCCTGAGCCCAGAGAAAAGGGAATCGCGATCAATACCAAAACAACAACTGCCAGCGGTGTCGAGAATTTCTGATGCCAACGAACCAGCAATGCTGATGGCCTATAGCCGGAATCCTCCAACTCACGAATATATTGCCTCAGTTCACCCTGCGAGAGTTCGTTTGGCCTTTCGTTTTCATGGCCGAAATAGGACGGCCCTTCAACAATACCGATCTCGGTCGGCACAGTGATGCGTCTGAAATCATCCTTCCCATTCTCGTCAATATGTCTCAGCCATCCACCATCGGCGATCCACGCCCCGTTGTCGTAATGGACCCGGTGTGCCACAAGGCTGTATACCAGCCGCATTTGGGAATCTACCCGGAACATCGAGAATCGGATCAACCGTTTCTCTGCCAAATCGTATCTCAGAAATCGGTAGAAGGTCCGTCCGTCTCTGGCGATCAACCAATTGCGGTGAGCTGCCGATCCCCTGAATGTTGTGACCCGGCCCTTGATTTCGTTCAGTAGTTTGGAGGATTTGGCATCAGCCTTGGGAACAATCTGTTCGCCCAGGACCCACATTGCCCCAACACCGGCAACGGCCACCAACAGCAGAGGCACCGTAACCCTGAAGACCGAAAGACCTGCCGCCTTCAAAGCAGTCAGTTCTTGTTGTCGCTCCAACACGGTGAGTAGGGTGATGACACTGATCAAGACGCCGAATGGAAGCACATCGAAGAGGGCTCGGGGAATGATGTTCCAATAATAGGCCACCACCACGTGAGTCGGTGCGCCGTTCCGAGCGATCTCGTCCATATGGTTGGTCAGGTCACCGATGACATACAAAGAAACCGTGCTCAAAAGGACCAGGAGTAGGGGAGACATCAAACGGCGAATGAGGTAGCGGTCGAGGAGCGTAGGGAAGCCTCCCCCGTAAACCCTTCTCTGGATATCTATGGGGATCGAACCTGTCAGTGTATTCAGGCCATCGCCTTCGGATTTCTTGAGGCGCCGCGTTCTGAACATCGCCCTGGTCCACCGGATCAGGCGGGAAATCAACCCTTCAGGCCGCTGTCGTTCACCAAGCCAGCGTCCCATTTTCAGACTGAGGAAAAGGGCAGCTCCGGTGAGGGCCATGTTTGGAATCCACATTCCGATCCAGGAGGGCACACCTTTTTCAATCACCAGAAATTCACCGTAACTGTTGAGAATGTAATAGACCAGTACTACCAGGATCGAAAACAAAAACCCACGCCCGCGGCTTCCGGCTCTGACACCGATTCCAAGGGGCAAAGCGAGAAGTGCGAAAGTAATACTGGCGGCCGGAATAGCCAATCTACGATTGAACTCAACGGCGGCCATTCGCTGGTCCAGACTCACATCATCCGGAGTTCTGACTTCGGTTGGATTACCATCCTCCGGATCGCGGCCTGCTTCCATTCTTTCACGAAGTTGTTGGCTGTTCAATTCCCGAAGCGTCAGACGATAGGTCGTTTTGCTGTTGCCCTGGCTTTCGACTTCTGGTCGAAACGCATGCGTCTGGACCGTACTTGTCATCAGTTTCTCTGGGTGGTTTCGACGAAAGGTGTGATTGACCATATCTTCGAGCACGATCCAGGATTCGGACTTTGAATCGGTGGGAGAGGCTCCACCGGGATCATTCTCGGATGGACTTTCATTTTTCGTTGGGGTCTGGATGATCCGGCCTCTCCTCGCGAGAACCAGTTGCTCCTCGTTGGGAGAGATGACTCTGTGGATCAGGACATTTTTCCAATTCCCGGTCTTTGAATCGATATCTTCCACGTAAAGAAGAATCTGTGGCATTTCGTCATAAAACACCTTGGGTTGGATTCGGCCGATGGCCGATCCGGAAGAGAACATTTTCGTTCGGAGGTTGCGCATCTCGAGAGTAGTGTTTGGGATGACTGTAAAGGTCAACCACAAACAGCCGGCGGCCAATATCAAACCCATGATCAGAACCGGTTTGTAGAGCCTTCGCGCAGGTATTCCGGCCGCCAGGAGGGCTGTCAACTCATTCTCTGAGGTCATTCGCCCCGAAGCCAACAACACACCAAAAAGGAAACTGACCGGTATGGTCAAGATCGCGACGTTGGGAATCCCGATCAAAAGAACCTTGAGTGCGTCCTCTGCCGAAACGCCAAACACAACCACCTGTTCCATTAGGGTAAAGAGCCCATTCATCAGGAGCAGAAAAGTGTAGACGAAGAACGCCAACACCGTTGGTACAAATACCTCGCGGGCTACATGGCGGTCGAGTCGAGTAATGATGCTCATAAATTTCTTCGCCAAACTGTTTGGCCACGGAATTCTATCAGCTTCGAGAGACAGGGGGGATTGATCCACAGACTTTTCCACAGGTCCCCAGAAGTCCACAGTTTCGGCCCCGCACGCAAGGTCCGATAAGATATATTATGTAAACCTGAATATGAAAGAATGCCATATATAGGGAATTCTACGGACTATTCCCCTTTTCGCCGGAGGGTCATTCGCTGCCCGCGGACGACCGCAGTTCGTCGAGGAGGTCTTCAAGAGCAGCAATGACCTCTTTCGTTTCGGGTTCAACGGCGGTGGAGAACGCCAAGGAAACTTTGAAAGGACGATCTTTGGGTTGATACCGCCAAACAAACGGACGAGGCTTTGCCGTCTTAGGTTTGTCCGGACCCTGATCAGTGGCGCCGATTTTCGGATTGGTCTCTTCGGCCATTTCTGCCCGGCGCTCCCTGAGGTCTCTGCGGTCGAGTTTCTCCACAACGATTGCGTGAATCAATGCGCTCATAGCCTCTGAGGATGGCGCCTTTGCGATCTCCAACAGCATGCCCTTGGCGTTGATGTCGGCATGCCGACATTCCGCACGAATGTCGACCGGTATCACCAGGAGCTTCAAACTCTCGGACACCGTTACGCGGGAACGCCCAACCGCATCGGAAACCTCTTCGTGGGTGTAATCGTATTTGTCAACCAGAGTCCGAAATCCCTCACCCTCCTCAAATGCATTGAGATTCTGCCTTTGCAGGTTTTCAATCAACGCAATTTCGAGGGCATGCGAATCGGAAACCTGAAGCTCGATACAGGGGACTTCAGTCAATTCCGCCTGCATGGCGGCATGAAAACGACGTTCCCCGGAAACCAGTTCATATTGGCCACGCTCGCCTTTCCTGACCAAAAGCGGCTCAAGAACTCCATGCTTTTGGATACTCCTGACCAGATCACTGAAATCTCCCAGGCTCGTGCGAGGTTGATCCTGATTGCTGACGATATTGGTCACGCGAACCATTCGGCCGATTCCTTCGCCCATACGTTGAGCCAATTCGTCAACAAAATGACGATCATGGCGCATCAGCCGTTTCTTTGGCAGACCTCTATTTCCAGAATTCATCGGTATCCTTCCTCCCCCACCCCGTTATCTGATGAACCGATGCGCTGCAACACTTCTTCGCACAGAGCGTAGTATTCAAAGGCCCCGCTGGACGACGGAGCGTGTTCGAAAATGCTAGATCTGTGGGCAGGACTTTCCTCAAGCCGCACGGATTTGCTGACGACAGTTTCGAAGACCAGGTCCCCAAACACATTGTGAATTTCACCAAGGACCTGCCGGGCAAGAACCGTTCTCTTGTCAAACAAGGTAACCACCACTCCAAGGAACTGGAGCTGGGTATTTGGCCTCGCCTTGATCTTGTCGATGGTCTCCAAAAGATCGTCGGTGCCTTCAAGTGCGAAATATGATGCCTGGATCGGGACCAGAACGTGCGAGGCGGCGACAAGAGCGTTCACCGTGATCAACCCCAGGGTTGGTGGTGTGTCTATGATCAGCGCATCGAAGTGAGTCTCAAGCTGCTCAAGGCAATCCTTCAATCTGTAAGGTGCATCGAGTTCTCCTATGAGCGAGACCTCCAGTTTTGCCATCGAAATTCTGGCTGGTGCTATCCACAACCCTTCCTGAGATGTTGATGGGCGGATAAT
>Ga0164315_10003482_pt1 | contig 12205 bp, 5 predicted proteins | sample GuaBasSedimGuay6_FD_113737 | JGI IMG/M metagenome (GOLD analysis project Ga0164315, IMG submission 113737) | Subseafloor sediment microbial communities from Guaymas Basin, Gulf of California, Mexico - Guay6, Core 4569-2, 0-3 cm | ecosystem: Environmental > Aquatic > Marine > Hydrothermal vents >... | reverse complement strand
TACAGAAGAACAGGCGGCGCTTATTGAAGGAAAACAGGTTACAATTGAGTATAAAAAAGGTGAAATTATTGCCAAGCAGGGAACCTTCACTACGCATATTCTTGTTGTGATGGAAGGCCTTGCTAAAGTATATTATGAGGAGAACAATAAATCACTTATTTTAAGAATTGCAGCTCCCGGTGCTTTAATCGGCCTGACCTCTCTTCCTGTTAATCAGAACGTTTTTCAATACACTGCATCTGCTTATGTGAATACCACCGTTCGCTTGATTGAAATTGACATTATCAGAAAGCTGATTGCAGAAAATGGCCAGTTCGCCACAGCAATAGTTAATATTCTCTGCGAAACTTCCATCCAAAAAAACGGGCGCTTCTTTTGCCTGACACACAGACAATCCTATGGAAAACTAGCGGATATTATTTTATGCCTGGCCGGTAATATTTTTAAGCAGGAAGAATTCGACCTCGCATTAAGCCGTAAAGAATTGGCAGAATTATCGGGCATGTCAACCGAAAGTGTTATCCGTACCTTAAAACATTTCCAGGAAGACGGTCTCATTGAAATGACCGGCAAAGCATTTAAAGTAATCAACCCGGAAGGTTTGATGAAAATCTGCCAGTTGGGATAGGCTCCTCCTCCCCGCTTCATACACAATATATTTAACCAATTAAAAAATAGCTGATTTATTTTTGTGTACTTTTATTGCAGTTTGGTACATCAAGAATGATGAGGAATAGGGAATAAAGGAATAGGGAATAAAGGAATAGGGGAAATATAGGAATAGAGGTGTAATAACTGATTGTTCTTACCGATAATAAAACACTATTTGTGAAAGCAGGAAAGAAGAAAGAAAAAGTCAGGGTGCAGGATATTGCTAAGGTTTTGAAAATCTCGGCATCCACCGTTTCCAGGGCACTTAACGACCATCCACGCATTAGTAAAGACACCAAGGACAAGGTAAAGTTGGCTGCTTCCCGTTTAGGCTACCAGTTTGGCATGCCACAATTGCTGAACCCCGAGAAGGCAGAAGCAATTATTGTGATGCTCCCATCGCTGGATAACAATTTGTACCGTGAAATTTTGGCGGGAGCGACTGATTTCCTTCACGAAAATGCTTTCCAGACTTTTGTAATTGACACCCGCGGGAATGATGAGCATGCACATTCCATTTTACAGTCCTATAAAAAATATGGGATTAGTGGAATTATTCATGTTATTTCCAATCGGAATATACCGGGCGATTTTTATTCAGTCCCCAAAAGAGATGCGTTGCCATTGGTTACTGTTTGCGAACCTGAATCCAATACCGGGCTTAGTTCCGTACTTCCCGATTTGTTTCAGGGATTTTTTAAGATTGCACAATACCTGAAGTCATTGGGTATTAAAAAGACGGCTTTGTTGCTGGAGGATGAGAACAAACCGGAGGACTGTCAGATTGTTTCCTCCTTTGAATCGGCAATGGAAACACTGGAAATAGATAAAGCAGGATTGTCGATTTTTTATTTGAGTGATGAAGGGACTTGGTCTGCCAAAAACATCAAAGATTTATTGAAAGGAAAAAAACGTCCGCAGGCGATTTTGGTAAAAGGTGCACATGCTACCCTCGAAATTTCGAACATAGCCAAGGGATTGGGATTACAAATTCCAGATGATTTATTGCTTATTGCGATGGATGCTGAATCTGGCGTTTCCAGCTCAACAGCTAATTTGTCCCTCCTGAAATTTCCGGCCTACGAAATGGGTTATGCTGCTGCCGAAATGATAATGTACCAAATCCATCATCCAGATGCTGAGCGGAAAACAAGTGTTAAAGCAGTTCAATTTATTTTGAAGGGATCGGCGATTAGGGTGAAGAAGATGTGAGACCTGAGACTTTTAGACGTGTGAAAGTAAGAGTCAGGAATCAGGATGGCAGGAATCAGTATGGCTGGATGGTTTGATTGTTAGGGTCAAGATACAGGATTGAAGACCTTCCAGCGTCGGTACGATCTGGAAGAGGCTGTTTCAATAATTAAAATATCTGTAATCTGATGATTCTACATCAGCAGAAAATAGTCGTCTGACCACAGTTTGATTTAGTGTATAATGGTCCTACGGATTTTCTTTGGTCATCGGACGACCTGTCAACTGAAAACTGTCAACTGCTACAACTTAATCACCTTCTGAGTACCGAGTGATTTTCCCCGAACTGTTGAAAGTGCTACCAAATACATCCCTTTTGGAAAATTACCAATATTGATAGCAGACAGGGCTGTGCTTTGAAATGAGTTGCCCAGCACCATCACTCCCGCACTATTGAAAACCTGAAGGGATAACTCCTGCTTATTGTAATCAGCATTGATTTCAAGAGTCAATTTTCCGCTTGTTGAAGTAGGATAAACCCGAAAACTGTTTTCAGGATTCTTTTCTAAATCAGATGTCCCGTTGAGGATGTCGCAAGAGGGCACCCAATAGTTTCCCGAAATGGTAATCATCGACAATAGTTTCAAGGTGTTATCATAATAGCCACCATTTGCAATACTGGAAGATAATATTTTTGAGTATAATTTATTTAACCATTCCTGGTTTTCGGGGTCAAGCATGGCGCCAACTGTAAACGGTGCAGTGAAGGAGTTGTCACTCCATCCCACGGCTTTAGTACCGTCAAGATAATAACCTGCATACACATTGTTGGCATTTTCTCCTGATGATTCTATCAACCATTGATTAATTTTCACGACGGCTTTTTTGGCTCTTTCGTCACCGTTAATTAAATAATCGCTAGCCATCCGCCAGGGATCACGGCATGCATTATACGAATAATTACCGTCCAAATCCCCTTCAAGATAATCGGGATCGGCAGGCCGTGGTGAAGTATCGAGGTCTTCGATAAAGTCGGGGAGCAGACCGGTTTCGGGACTGTAATTGTTTTGCATATCACCAATCAAATCATAGCATTTATCGACAACTGCATTCCAGCCGGTGTCATTTGCAGCGCAAGAAAAAGCACGGAAATGATCCATAATAAAATCAGAAGTCCGGGTGCCTTTCATATAACTCCCGCTTGTAACCCAGTCGCCCAGTTTTATTGAAAAATAGTTTTGGTTTATGTCTCCTTCCGCAGCATCATTTCCCATCATATCGTTAATAACGAGCAAGGCTTCCTGAAAATAATTAATGGCACCACCACTACCCCATTGGGCATGGGCAAGCAGCAATCCGTATGCAATATCAATGTCACCATCAGAGGCAGAATCGGGACCATCAGCATCAACGCAACCGGTAATTTGTTTCCAGGCCATCAGGTTGGGCATAATATGGCTTGGGTGTGCTTTGAAGTAACGGAAAAGCCCATCAAAATAAGTTTGTGCATTTTCGTCATAACCAGCCATTAACGGGACAATCAACATGCCATAGCCCATGGCTTCCGAAACAGTTACCGTGTTCCCGCTTGCAAAATAAACATGGTATTGGTCATCTTCACAACCTTGTTTCAAGTATTTGTTTTTCCATCCATCGTAAAATGCTTTTACCTGCTGATCAAGCTCTTCCTGTGTGTATTGCGAAGGTTTGATGTGGCTATGGTATTCAGTATGTTGGGGGAAGGGAAATTGTTGTGCCAAAGCATTCACGCTCAGGAAAACAACAATACTAAAAGCTGATAAGATTTTTTTGTACATGGCGATAAATGAGATTAGAAAAAAAACTGCCGGAGAAAACGTATCCGGCAGTTGATTACAATGAGAAAAATTACTATTTCCTTATAAATTTCAAATAGGCCTCATCAGGATCTCCTGGTGCGGCACCTTCGTTGGCCAATTCGTCAGGATCGTAAAAATCACCGAGGTTGTCAGGGAAGGTATTGTCGTAACGTACCCAAAGGGTATCGGCAGTCAGTTTTAGGATCTGGTAATCGTATCCTTTTGATTCCATACCCAATGAGGCATTGTTGGTCAGGTGGATAACATAAGCGCCCGACATCAGTGTTCCGTTGATATCGGTTTCAAAAGTAAGGGTGTCGTTGATGTTTTCAATGTGTTCAACACTCCAACTTGCAGCAGGTGCCTCGTAGCTTTCCCATGCCACGTCTTCCCAGATACCAGGCTGGTCACCGTCATAATTCCCTCTAACAGCAGCCCATGCCCAGTTTATCATGAAAGCAGTCTTGAAATCGTTTACATATTCCATTTGTGCATTCAGCTTGAATGAGTACTCATCATCAAGGCCGTCTTCAGGAAGTTCACCTTCACCGTTTTGCCACCAACTTTGGTCGATAGGGTTAAAATAAACGGTATCAGGAACACTCTCACGTGGGCCATCGCCCATGGTTCCGGGTGCATTATACCAAACCCAAACAGCTTCACTTTCGCCAGTTTGGCTATTGTAACCTGAAAGCGCTACATTTACTACGTTAAAAACGTCAGGGTCACCTTCGGTAACATCAACTTCCATAGTCGCTTCTGTATCTTCTTCGCGGCCTTTGGCAGTACATTTTACAGTGTATTTTCCGGGGAAGGTGTAAGTGCCTGTAACATCTTGTCCGGTTGGGGTTTCGCCATTGGCCAAATCCCATGCAAAACTAACAGCGTCAGTTGCTTCCGCGTGATAACTCACCACATTTCCATTAATGGTGTAGGTAATTGTTACCGGTCCCGGCTTAGCAGGGTCGGCAGGGTCGTCTTTTTTACAAGCGCCAAATAACAGCACTGTAATTGCGAGCATTCCAATAAAAAGATTTCTCATCATGATTTAATAATTTAGTGTTTGTGAATAATTATTTAATTGATTTTTAATATGCGTTAACGTGTTTTTCTTCAATATATTATTCCTTGTGCAAATCTACCAAAGATCGCTCAAATCGAGTTGATCCTGCGAAATGGGGAAGTGGTTGTGAATACCTTCAACATAACCGTATTCACCAAGCAATTCCTGCCCGCGTCCCTGTCGGACAATATCCCAAAAACGATGGCCTTCCATGGCCAGTTCAACAGTGCGTTCGTGATAAATAGCATCAATTCCGCTGAATGGTGAAGTACCCAATCCGGCTCTATCGCGCACTTGCTGCAACGGGCCTTGCCAGTCGCCTCCGGCATGAAAGGCTGCTTCGGCATTCCATAACAATACATCGGCATAGCGGATTAGAATCCAGTTTTTGGAAGCATCCGACATGTCGGCAGGTTGTAATGAAGCGGGCAAAACATATTTTTGATTGCTGTAATGGTCTTTGTTGGTGGCGAAGGTTGTGTTGAAAGTTGATTCGTCCGGCGTGCCTTCCCATAAAGTTTCACCATCATGGATTACAGTGGCTTCCATTCTTGGGTCACCTGCTTCAAATTCGTCAACCAGCTTTTGGGTAGGGCAATTGAAGCCCCAGCCACCAATGCCGGCAAAAGGATGGTTACGGGTTTGCATATAAACACAAAGCATGGTTCCTTCGTTTTCGTCACCGTAATCGCCATTGCCGGTTTCTTTGAACTGGATGGAAAAAACGATTTCCTGATTGTTTTCATTCTCCAGTTTAAACACATCTTCATAATTCGCCATCAGGCCGTATTCGCCATCGTTGATAATTTGGCCGGTAGTTGTTTTTGCTTCGGCCCATTTTTTCTGATAGATGTAAGCTTTGGCTAAAAACGCCATTGCTGCCCCTTTGGTGCCGCGGCCAATATCTTCGGGGCTTTGTGCGGTACGGCCAGGTAATACATCAGCAGCAGCTTTAAAGTCTTCTTCAATAAACGCCCAGATGTCGGCTTCATCGGCAAGGGGTTGCTGGAATTCGCTTGGGAGGAGCACATGGTCAATCAGTGGCACTTTTCCCCAGGTTTTTACCAATTCAAAATAAAAATAACCCCTCACAAAGCGTGCTTGCGCAATGAGGCTTACTTTCGCTTCATCCGAAATCATTTCGGTGGTCATGATATCGATATTTTCGATGGCTGTATTGCATCGGTTAATCCCGACATAATAGTTCTTCCACGAAATATTCAACATATAATTATCAGGCGTATAAGTGAAGTTAATCAGGTTATTCATCCAGTCCTGGTCACCACCAACATCGCCACCTTTCCATCCGTCCCGGCCAATAATGTCGCCAAAGAAAAAGGGAATGGTATTGTGCCGACCGTCCCAACCCATTACATCGTAGCAACCTGTTATAGCCAATTTGGCATTGTCCTCAGTAGTGAAAAAATCTTCCATTACCTGTGTGGGCGCTTTTACATCCAGAAAATCTTTCTTGCAGCTTGTTGCCACAAAAACCAGTGTTGTAAAAATAAGCAGTGTATATAAATTATTCTTTTTCATGGTTCTTTTTTTAGAAGCTGAGGGTTATTCCAAAATAAACTGTTCTGGGATTGGGGTAGCGGGCACGGTCGATGCCAATGTCGAAAGGATTGTTGTCGTATCCTTTCCCCACTTCCGGGTCAAATCCCGAATAATTTGTCAGGGTAAACAGGTTGTCGGCACCAACAAATACTGACAATGAATTGAGGTCAACATTCCTGAAAATCTTTTGTGGCAAATTATACGAAAGCTGTAAAGTCTTCAACCTTAAATAGGAGCCATCTTCAACAAAGCGGTCAGAGCGCAGGCCGTTGTTGGCATCATTCAAATTTAAGCGGGCCATATTGGGGTCGTCGGTATCTCCTTCCATCAGCCAGCGCCCCATTAACGAAGCATCAACATTATACCTTACGCTTGAATTGAAATTGTAAAACTTGGTGGCATTGAAAATTTCATTCCCATAAACACCATAAAAGAATACAAGCAGATTGAAACCTTTGTAATCAAAATTCATATTCAAACCGGCAGTAAAATCAGGGAAAGGGTTGCCAATAAAATCATTAATCAACTCCCCGTTTTCGTCGGATTTATAACGGATATCGCCGGGGGCTGCATTAGGCTGAATGGGTGTTCCGTCGGGTTTGGTGTAGGCATCAAGCTCGGCCTGGTTTTGGAAAAGGCCATCGGTTACATAACCGTAAAAAGAAGCCATGGGATGACCTACTTCGGTGCGTGTAATAAATCCCATTTGCATGAAAGAAACTTCCGAAATATAACTGGCACTTCCCAAGTCAATCACCTCATTTTTAACATGACTAAAATTTAGTTTTAAATCGTAATTGAATTCTTTATGGGTATTTTTCCAACCAATAATAAATTCAAAACCTTTGTTCTGCATGCTTGCGACATTAGTGTACGGCATTTCCTGGGTACCCACATGGCCAGGCAAATCAGGGTCGAACAGCATATCCTTGGTTTTATCGATAAAAAAGTCGCCTGAAAAAGTTAAACGGTCGTCCCACATGCCCAGGTCGAGGCCAATATTCAAGGTGTTTCTTTCTTCCCAATGCAGCTCAGGGTTCGAGATGTATAGAAAAGCAACACCGTCAACTATTTGGTTTCCGATAACATAACGCTGGCCCGATGAGGAAGTGGCAAAAAACTGGAAAGGTTTAACGGCATAGTCATTTCCTGCCAATCCGTAACCTCCACGCAATTTCAGGTTGCTTACAATACCTGCATTGTCCATAAAGCCTTCCTGGCTGATTCTCCACCCAAGCGAAACTCCAGGGAAATTCCCCCAGCGGTAATCAGGCCCGAATTTTGAAGAACTCTGGCGACGGAAGTTGGCAGTAACGAAATATTTCTCTGAGAAATTATAATTTAATCTGCCGAAATAAGAAAGGTAGGTAACATCGCTGGCCAGTCCGTATCCTGATGAGGCCAGGTTGCCCGATGCATTGTCTATATAAATAAGGTGGTTTTCTTCCGACATAAGGTCGGAGGCGGTAAGGCCGAACCACTCGCCATAATCGCGTTCCGATTCCATTCCTGCCATCACCTTAATGGAATGATGACCATATGTGTGCGCCCAGGTGAGGTAGTTGGTAAATACCCAATTCCTGCCTTCGTAAAAATCGCGGGTTACCGAAGTTTGTGAATTTTCTTCCCCGGTTTTTACAAAGTATGTGGGTTTCCAGTTGTAGAAGTTGCTGTAGGTTTGCTCATATCCCAACCTTGTCATAAACGTAAAATCCTTTAAGAAAGTGAATTCTGCAAACACATTTCCGCCGAGCGAAAAATCTTTAGCGTCATCCTTTGTCCGGTCAAGATGGGCAACCGGATTATTGACTGTATTCCATTTGGAGCCATCCCAACTGCCGTCTTCTTTTGTAACCTGCGTAATCGGGTCGATGGAAATGGCTTCAACCATAATGGCATTCCATTCATCATCTTCGTTAATGAGGTGGGTATTGGTTCTGGAAAAAGAGAAATTCTCACCAATGCGAAGCCATTTCGTTACTTTCCCACTACTGTTCAGCCTGAGGCCGATACTTTGCATATCCGATTTTTGAACAATCCCTTCCTGGTCGTTGTAATTGGCACTCATAAACCAATTGATTTTTTCAGAACTTCCCGAAAAGGAAAGATAATGATTTTGCGAGGCGGCTGTCCGGGTAACAGCATCCTGCCAATCGGTTCCGTCGCCATAAGTTTCGTTAAGGTCGGGCGGGACAGGAAGTCCTGCATTGCTGTACGCTTCCGAGCGCAACTTTGCCCATTGTTTGGCAGAAGCAAGGTCCAATTGTTTATACATTTTCCCCCACGAAAAACGGTTTTCGTAATTGATATTCAAATTACTTTTTGTTCCCGCACCGGCTTTTCCAGCACCGTTTTTAGTCGTAATTAAAATAACGCCGTTCGCACCTTTGGTTCCGTATATGGCTGTTGCAGAAGCATCTTTTAAAACTTCCATACTTTCGATATCCTGTGGAACCACACCACCGCTTGTGGGTACACCGTCAACTATCCACAAAGGAGGGGAACCGTTAATGGAACTGATGCCGCGGATATTGATTTCTTCATCGCGCCCCGGTGACCCACTGTTTGAAGTAACATTCACGCCTGCAGCCCTTCCCTGAATAATGGAAGCAATATTTTGCTGGTGCGTTTCTTGCATGTCTTCGCTACTGAGCGAAACAAGTGCACCTGTTACATCACTTTTCTTTTGCACACCATAACCAACAACAACCAGTTCGTCCAATTGTTTGGTATCGACTTCCAGTAAAATATCCAATTTAGCCGCTCCGTTCAAGGGAACAACTTTCGACTGATACCCGATATAGGAAAACACCAGGCTGTCGTTCAGATTTGCATTCAGGCTAAATTTTCCATCAATGTTTGTTGTGGTTCCCTGTGCCGTTCCCTTAATCAGGATAGTAACACCCGGCAAAGTTTCTTTCGAATCTTTGGAAACCACCGTACCGGTGACGGGGCTTTGAGCCATCAGCGAAACACCTCCAAAAAGCAAAATTGCCAAAAAATAAAGTTTTCTCATTTCAACATCTTTGTGAATGATTATTGTGCAATTAATTGCATACAAAAGTATATCAAGTACCCGAACTGTGCAAACGTTTTCAGAACTAATTTATTCACAGAATGCACAACTCATTGTTCATTATTTGCGAATAAGAATCGCGGTAGCTTATATATGATTGAAGGACTGTCTTTTGAGATGGCTGTAAGGCCTTTTTCTGGCATGAAAAATTGCTTAGAAAACCCTGTTATTTATTTTCATTCCAGATAGTATTAACTGGGAAATGTAGGAAATAAAATATATTTTTGAAATAGTTGTGCAATTTGTTGCACAGTATAAAATTGCTTTGTAGTTTTACAGGCTTAAAAATAAAGCATAGTTTTTTGCTATATAATATAAGGTATATCTGATGAGGTTTTTTAGATTTGTTTTTCGCCCGTTTGTTATTTTAGTGATTGTTTCTCTGGTTTCAGCTTGTTCAGAAACTACTTCAGGGCAATATTCTGAACAGAAACTTGAAAAATCCTGGCTGATTCAAAGCTCCGATTCAGTTCCCACAGATGGCAGCCAAATCAGTTCTGCTGCATTTGATACAAAAGGATGGTTTCCTGCCGAAGTACCTTCAACTGTTTTGCATACACTTGTTGAAAATGGTGTATATGAAAATATTTTTCTCGATGACAATCTCGATAAAATTCCTGCCGAAACCTTTGTTTCTTCCTGGTGGTACCGGACAACGTTTAATGTCAACAGTGCTTCCACAGCCTTGATTTTACACCTCGAAGGAATAAACTACAAGGCCAATATTTGGGTGAACGGAAAAATGGTGGCCGATACTGCCAAAGTAAAAAATGCTTTCCGTCAGTTCAAATTCGATATTTCAGATTTCCGGCAGCAAGGAGAAAATGTTTTGGCAATAGAAGTTTTCCCTCCCAAAAAAGGTGACTTTTCTATTGGTTTCGTGGACTGGAACCCTACGCCACCCGACAACAATATGGGAATTTTCAGGAATGTTTACCTGGAATTTGTCGCCGGTGCTTCCCTTGCAAATCCTTTCGTAGTAAGCACACTTAATAATAATTTGTCGGAAGCCGTTTTGACAGCATCTGTTGAGTTGACAAACTACAGCAAAAGTGATTTCTCTGGAGAAGTCATTTTCAATTTTGAAGAAAACAAACTGAGCAAATCCGTTAATTTGAAGGCCGGTGAATCCAAAAAAGTTCTTTTCACCCCATCCGATTTTAAAGCACTCCATATCAAAAATCCCAAATTGTGGTGGCCGCATACTTTGGGTGAACCGCATTTGTATAAAGCCAAATTCGTGCTTTCCAAAAATGGAAAAATCCTGAACGAAATGCCGCTTGATTTTGGCATCAGAACAGTTGCCGATTATTTTACCGAAGAAGGCCATCGTGGTTTCATCATCAATGGCGAAAAGATTTCGATTCGCGGAGGTGGATGGGTGGACCAAATATTATTGGGCGACACACCTGAATCCATAAAAAACCAATTGGAATATGTGAAGGATATGAACCTCAATACCATCCGTCTCGAAGGTTTTTGGGGGAAAGACCATACACTTTATCAGCTTTGCGATGAAATGGGAATTTTGATAATGGTGGGCTGGAGTTGCCATTGGGAATGGGAAGATTACCTTGGAATGCCTTGTGATGAGGAATTTGGTGGAATTCTTGAACCTGCCGATGTGAACATGATGAGCCGTGCCTGGCAGGATCAGATTATCTGGCTCCGCAATCATCCTTCTATTTTTTCGTGGGTGGGTGGAAGCGACTGCAAACCCAAACCCGAACTGGAACAAAAATATTTCAACACTTTTGCCGAGTATGATTCCACGAGGGTTTACCTCGCTTCTGCCAAAGAATGGGAATCACCAAGCGGGCCAACGGGCGTGAAAATGCGTGGCCCTTATGCCTACGAACCGCCTGTTTATTGGTTTGTTGACACTTTATATGGCGGGGCTTTCGGTTTCAATACCGAAACCGGACCCGGCGCCCAGGTGCCCCCTTTGGAAAGTATGAAAAAAATGATTTCTTCCGCGCATTTATGGCCTATGAAATCAATGTGGGATTATCATAGCGGACGCAATGAATTCAATACACTCGACCGTTATACCACGGCATTGGAAGCCAGGTTTGGTAAGGCAAAAGATGTTGCCGATTACACCAAAAAAGCACAGTTGCTCAACTACGAACTGATGCGCCCCATGTTCGAAGCTTTTTCAGCTTATCGCTATGAAGCGACCGGAGTGGTTCAGTGGATGCTCAACTCGGCCTGGCCGGAAACATTCTGGCAACTTTACGATTTTTACCTGATGCCCAATGGTGCATATTATGCTGCCAAAAAAGCATCGCAATCCCATCATGCACTTTACGATTATGCCCGGCATTCCATCTTTGTGGTGAATGATAAATTAGAAGACAAAATTGATTTGGTTTTGAAGGTGCGCGCTTTTAACCAGGCTTCGGAACTGAAATATGAGAAAGAAATAAATATTGACCTCAAAGCGAATTCAAGCCTTGAAGCAGTAAAACTACCCGCAATGAATTGGGGAAAGCCCATTTACTTTCTGGACATGCGCTTGCTCGATAAAAACGGAAAAGAGATTGACAATAACTTTTACTGGCTCGCTGCCAAAACCGATGTGCTTGATTACGATGCCGAACTTCCGAATTGGTATTTCCACACACCCACAAAGCAATATGCCGATTTTACCGCTTTGAATGATTTGCCAAAAGTGAAAATTAGCAGTACAATAAAGGAAAACAAAAACCCGGATTACACTGTATTTACGGTGGAACTAAAAAACGACAACAATCAGATTGCTTTCTTTATTCATCCGCAAATAATGGACGAGGAAAGCGGGAATACCATTCTTCCGGTACTTTG
>Ga0164315_10003481_pt1 | contig 12206 bp, 39 predicted proteins | sample GuaBasSedimGuay6_FD_113737 | JGI IMG/M metagenome (GOLD analysis project Ga0164315, IMG submission 113737) | Subseafloor sediment microbial communities from Guaymas Basin, Gulf of California, Mexico - Guay6, Core 4569-2, 0-3 cm | ecosystem: Environmental > Aquatic > Marine > Hydrothermal vents... | reverse complement strand
TCTGGTTTAAGAATAAGGAGAGAAGCATAATGGCACAAGTAGATTACGAAAAAAGAACAAGTGGGAAAAGATTCACGTTATGGAGAGATAAAAGAAATGGAGATATGGTGAGGGCAGTGCATAATGGAAAGTTATTTTTTTATGACGTAAGAGACAGAGATAGATTTGTAATATTTGAAGCTGATGCAAAAAGTAAAACTGATGCTATTAATAAGGCTAAATTATACATGAGGTTACACTAATGGCAGGTTGGAGAAGAAAAAACTCATACACATGGGGTAAAAAAAATGCAGAAATTAAAATTATTGGGGATTACACTAAAAACGGATTACATGCAACGGCATATATAGTTGAATTTTTTAACATAGATAATAATAATCACTTTGAAAAAACATTTAAGACAAGAAAAGAAGCATTAAATTATATTGAAAAATATATGAGGACTAATTAATGGGAACAACAAGATTACAAGGAATAGGAATAGTACCAACAATACCAAACAGAAGATTAAAAGTAGGAGACATTTTAGTATATAATTATGGTTCAAAAGCAACAATCACAAAAATAATAAAAGAAACAAAAAGTGGAAGACTAATAGCAATAACTGATGATAATGGTGAAAAATTTGAAGTTAAGAAAATGAACAGAGGAAGTAGTGTAGTAATAGATAAGAATAACAGATTCAAGAAAGCATAAGAACATAAATAATATCTAATTAAGTTTCCAAAATAATTCTTTAGATATTATAGGATTATGAATACCTTTCCTCTTTTCACCCTCAAATTCAATAATACCAATGTAAACTTTATTCTTAATAATATTATAATAAGATTGAGGAGCAAGTTTATGTTTAGAACATATATCTTTGTAAGAAGCACCATTAGAAGCCATTTGAAACACATCTAATACAACTTTTGACTTTTTAGTATCAACTGCATAGCCAATAACTTTTTTATTCTTTACAATAGTTCTATATCCAAATGGAGCACGAGCAACCATCATACCTTGCTTAAATCTCATTTTGCGAACATCTCTAACCCTACCAACATTCATCTCTCTTTCAAGCTGTGCAAAGACAGAAACAATAGTAAACATAGCTTTCCCCATAGGAGTAGTAGTATCAATATCTTCTGAAACAGATACAAAATCAGTCTTCTGGATTTTCAATTTTTCTAAAGTAGTAAGTGCATCGAGAACATTTCTAAAAGCCCTATCTATTTTAGTAACTAATATAACAGATATTTCACCTTTCCTAGAGTCTTCCATCATACGCAGAAAGGCTTTTCTTTTTTTAGTAGATCCACCAGAAATACCTTCATCCTTATATGTCTTAAAAATAGTCCAACCCTTAAAATTACAATAGTCTTGCAGTTTACTTAATTGTGCCTCTAGACTTATACCATGCCTTGCCTGTTCTTCAGTAGATACTCTCAAATATATACCAGCGTATATCATTAAACTTTATGTGTAAAGTTGTATTTAAATATTACCCTTTATAGAACCATGAATATCTAGACAATCTATAATTATTAATCATTCTTCCAACATTGCCAGAATCAGTTTGTTTAACAATAACCTTGCATATCTTAACCCACTTTGTACGAGTTTTTGTTTTAGCATTAGATATTCCCATTACATAAAAAGTACCAGCCCACATATTACTAGCAACCATATATTCTATCTTTTCTTTAGTATCAATATCAGTAACTGGGACATCTATTCTAAGTCTACGATCAGCAGGACAAACAAACGGACACATATAAGCCCTAGTATATTTAGACCATCTTTTTCTACCTTCAACACTAACTGGAACATAGTCCCATATCCACAATTTAAGATGAGTTTTATTGCTACGTCTTCTTTCAAATTTAATCTGCCTTTTGCCCTTAGTTTTTTTACCAGCATACATTTTACGCTTCTTTCCCTTATCACTTCTACCAGACCTTTGCATTAAGTCTAATGATCCAATTGTCCTACTCATATTGGTTATTTTTTAAATTAATAGCCAGTAGACTAAATCTAAGAGTGCATTTAATTAATGATTTATATAGAGGATATTCGTATTTTCCCACAAGAGACATCTTTTTACTATAATTAGGCGTTACCATTAAAGTTTTCTTGAAAGATTGAAGAAAATTTGAATGATATATATTATACTTTGTCGTCGGTATATGCATATTATAAATCAATTTAACATTACATTTCTCTACGTTTTTTTTCCTGAGTCGGTGAAGTATATCCATAACCAATAGCCAAGTTTATGACATTAAATTAATATAATGCCCATCTTATTTATGAATTAATATAGTTTTTAGAATTTTTATAGTTTTGGGTATTCATAAAAATATGCACAAAGGGAAAGACTATTTTTCAATATCATTAACCGCTTTATCAAATTCAGACATCTCATCAATCTCCTCAACCATTACCCCATCACCAATCATATTTCCAAGCAACTCTTTATCCAAATCTTCCATTTCAGACTGTTTTTTTTCATAAAGACCATAATATTTCTTAGCAGTCAAATGTGACATCTCAAATTTTATACCAATTTTTCTCCAAGTCTTTTCCCTTTTTTCTAAACTATCATCATTCTTCATTTCATAAACTAACTTCATCCTAAGATTTTTATCTGTATCAATAATCTTATTCTTGGGTTCTGGAGTAGCTTTACCTTTCTTAATAGCTTTACGTTCAGATTCACGCCTTTCACTATCCTCTTCTTTTTTAATCAATTCAGAAATAATATTTTTTTCCTTTTTTAATTCATTACGCATAAATTCAGTAATTTGGTTATATCTTTTTTCTTTATCTGGATAATATCTATGATACATTTCAATCCAATTGTATTGCGGTTCTTTGTGCATATGTCTTGGCATAAAAAAACGCATAGAACCAAAGTCCTCTTGTCCAGCAACTAAATAATGGTTATGTTTCATGCTTTGCAAATTTTCACGAATATCTCTTTTGTAATTCATAGCTTTACAAACAATTTCACCATCTTTTGTACTTAGTCCACCAAAATAAGTAATAGTAGCAGAACCCTTAATTTTATCATCAGTATCAGACCAATTTTGTGAATCAAGAGCAGAAGAAATACCACGTCCTTGACTTCTCATTGTACTAAGTGCATTTGTTATAGCTTGGGATAAATAGAGTTTGTACCCCTGTGGATTTCTAGGACAAAGTATACGAACTTCTGGAATAACAATCAAAATAGGTTTTTTAGTAAAGTGTCTATTTTCAATTATTTGTTGTAATAGTGTTAATGCCATAAATTCTTTCAATTTTTCATCTTTCAACCACATAGATAAAAAAACATGATAGTGTTCAGAATCAGTTAAAATACTTTTCCAATTAATTCTATATTCACAAGTTTCTTTTCTAAGAAAGTAATTAACCCTAAAAGAATGAAGCAAATTAGAAATTTCTGTAACAGATTTAGAAGTACCACCAGAGACTTTAAGCCCAGTGGTAGGATCACGCATTTTTTTCTTTTCTTTCTTCTTCCCTTCTACAAACTTTTCAACTGCCAACAGAAATTCAACTAAACCCTTATTCCTTCCAAGTGTTTCACTTACTCTAAGAAGAATCCTAATAGCCTCACTATCCCAAGACTTTTCTGCAAGAATAGACCATTCCTCCCTTCCCATATCTTTTATAGGCATAGTAAAAAAATTTATATCTGGTAAATATCCTTTTGGAACGTTAAAAGAAAACGGATGATATAATTTACATTTATGTCTTTGTGGTTTTGCTCCATCAGATTTAAGTTGTTCAACATGATATGGTTCAGTAGGTTCATACATAACAAAACTACCCTCTCCCTCGTTTTTCGGATCAGCTAACATAATAACAATTCCATTAGTAGCCTGTTTCCATTTTTCAACAAACTGTTCAATAGCTAACCCTTTTCCATGTCCAGACTTTGCAAAAAACATTCTTTGTTCTGGTAGTACTTTTCTAAACTTATTTTTTAAAGATTCATACGTTCTATTATTCCTAGATATTATCCCCATTGTTAATTATCCAACTCAACCCTTTTTTTATCCATCCCAAGCATTGGTTTATTACCACGATGTTCAAGTATTTTATAATATTCTTGTGGTATACTCATCCTATTAAGTGAAGTACATGTAATAAGAAATACAAACAATGAATAAAGATTTGGTTTGATTGCAGTTATGTTTTTAGACTTATTTGTAAAATTCTTATAGTCTGGCTTCTCTTTTTTCTTTAAACTTTTATCTTCAAGTAAATCATATGCAGATTTAGTCTGTTCAACTAATTTATCAAATTTGCTTAAAGATTTTTTTATTCCTATTGACTTATGCCAATCATTACCAATTTTATTATTAACAGATGAATTATTGGATTTATCATTTTTAAGCAATTTTATTATTTCATCTTCACCAACAACATTAATCATTATATCAACAAACTCTTTCATATAATAAATATCATTGCCAAGCACACTAGAAGAAAAAAATGCTATTTTTCTTTGTGCAAGTTGTTGGAATATGGGGTTTAAATTAATCATATTGACTTATAGCAATCATATCTGGCATATCGTAATCTCCATAAAAATCCCCATCCTCCTTTAGTTCTTCTAACAAATGCAAAGCAGAATTAATAATAATAAAATCATTCTTCATATACTTTTGAAGTTTAGAATACTTAGAAAAACTAAAACTAGAAATTAAACTACTAATTAATAAATTCTTTTTTTTAATATGTTTATCTTTCAATCCAGTTAAAACCAAACAAATACTATAAACAGAATAAAAATGCCAAACAGATTTAATATATTCATGTGTCAATTCCATTTCATTATATAATTCAATTTTTTTATTTATTATCCCACTAATCAGTTTCATCTGCAACCTCCCTAAACATATCAAAAAACCAAACAATATAATTATAATTATCCAAAACATAAGATTCAAGTTTTTGTTTATCCCTAGATCTACCAAAGATAGAAGAACTATTTTTATAAAAAGAAAAACGAATCAAATGAATAATAGTTTCATCATTTATAATAATTCGAGCTTCATCCATATCACAATTAGAAAAAGCCCTACTAAACTCATTGAAATATTTAATATAAAATTCAGACAAGACAGACAGGTCAGACTTAACATCAGGACTATTTGCATCTTCTGGCAGATTAATAGATGTAAGGGAAATATCATTATCCTCCAAATAAGCCTTAAAATCTTCAATTACTTTTTCCATTTGATACCTCACTATAATAACCATTATTTAATTCATAAACATTGTCATTATAATAACAAATCAAATAAACATGATTGGGTTCATTAAAATTAAAAATACACTCGACTTCAAGATTTTTAAGTGCGGAATGTCGATAAACAGTATAATCTCTACAGACTCCACCTCTTAAAGCATATTCGCCAGGAGTTCTAAATTTAGGTTCAGATGAACCAACTCTATCATAATCATAATTCATAGGAATCTCATTGAATACACATTTAACTTTATTGATAGAATGAAAACAATTATCTGAAACATTAATTATAATGGGGTCACTACTAAATATATCAGAAATTTCCTCATAACTTACAATAGTTCTGTATTCATTAATGTCAAAATAAGAACCATAAATATAAGCAATAGACAGATACAGAAAAACAATTACAATAATTAAATATTTAATAATATTATCTTTTTTCATTGAATGTAAAAAGGGGATTGCTCCCCTCTTTTTTTGCTCCCTTTTTCTGCCATTATATAATAAAGAACAAGTACTTTATAAATATTACTATATTACATATAATTATTATATAATGAACCATAAACTATATAAAGGATAAAAACATAGTTATATCATGGAAGAAGAAAAAACACAAATACAAATATCAATTATAACAAGAAAACTGTTATTAGATCTTGGGAAGAAAGGAGAAACATACAACCAAGTAATTAAAAGAATAATAAAAGAGAAAAATGAAAACACAGAAATATAAGTGGGGTGATAATGAATGGGAAGTATATAAGACAGACTTAAAGGTATTAGGAAAAGTAGTATTTGTATTTGGATTAATATTCCTAAGTATAGCAATGTTTCCAAATGGATTAGGATTAATCTTCTACCCACTAAGTTCAATGTGTTTCGGATTAATCGGAATAAACGTATTCGTTGAAAAAGCAAAATTAAAGAAAAAGTTAATAAAGAAATACAGATACGCAAAGATGAGGTACATATGAGAAATATAATTAAACTAGCTAAGAATATGATTAAAATGGATAAGGTAATTCCAGGAAAAGAAGGATATTATGATGTAGATGGAGAAATAGTGAGAAAATGGAAAGAAAAAGGAAAAACATTAATTTCATGCTCCTGCAAATCGTGTTCAAATTCTAAATATAAAAATAATATATGTTCAAGAAAAATGGCAGTAATTTTACTGGAAGCACAAGATCCAAAATTAAAATTCATAATAAGGGAAGGTTTAGAATATATAGGAAACTGCAAAAGAACAAAAATGATACCAGAGACATCATATACATGGGGACTACTAAATGATTTGAAAAGTTTTATCTAATAGTGGTTAGGTGGTGGAAAATGAAAAAACTGAATAAAATAAAAGACATAGTAAGAGAAGTGTTAAGCGAAGATAAGAAAACAAGAAATTCAGACACATTATTAATACTTCAGACATTAAGAAAAATGGGATTCAAAATATATATAGACTACAACGATTTAGAAAGGATGCCAAGTTTTGAATCAATAACTAGATCAAGAAGATATTGGCAAAATAATAATAAAAAATTTCTATCAAAAGAGAATGTAGCAATATCAAGAGATATGCAACAAGAAAAATATAAGGAGGTATTTACATGACAGATGATAGACCAGATTTAGAAGATGAATTTTTTGATGATCTATATAACGAAGAGGAGGAACAATGAACATTAAAATATTTACAATATTATTTTTATTAAATTTATTACTATTAAGTTATAACTTAGTAGATGACGGAAATTTATGGTTTTGGACAATAACTATAGCAAATTACACCCTATACAAACTTTTAAATAATGCAATTACCACTAAATAATAACAAAACGGAAGATGGGGGTACTAAATGACGACAAATCCAGTACCCACATCTAACTGTTAATCTAAACTATCTATATTAATCATTAATTATTTAAATATCCTGTGTAACTACTTTTAAGATAATAGAAATGTTTATAAATATTAATATGTATTAATATACATGAGAAAAAGAAAAGTGGTAAAAGTTGGGGGAAGCCTAGATATAAGATTAGAAACAGCAGATGCAAAAGACTTAGGATGGAAGGAAGGGACTGTATTAAATATTGAAGATGTGGTAGAGGTAAAAGATGGGGATTAGTATAAATAAAAAAGAATTACTTTGTATGTTTGTTGATTTTAAGTGCGAAGAATGTAGAGAACATTTTGAAATAACAGGTTTACAAATTCACAGAATAAATCGTGGATATAAAGGAGGTACATATATAGATTTTAGAAATTTAAAAGTAGTATGCAAAGACTGTCACAAAATGTACCATAGCGGAGAATTCACATGAAAGAAAAAATAAATCCAACAATAGAGCAACTAAAAAGATGGAGAAATGTAGTACCAACAAAAAAAACATTAGGACTATTAGCTAGTAAAGGATTTACGAGTAAAGAACTAAACGAAATAAAAACACAATACGAGTGTTATATAATATTAAACAACCTAGCAATAAAATAAAAACAACAAAAAAATCAGAAATAGAAATGGAAATGGAAAAAATATTAGAAGAATCTGAAACAATAGTGGATGAAAATTATTTAACAACAAACGATACAAAAAGAATATTAAATAAAGGGTATAGATTATTATCAAAATGCGAAGAACTTAGAAAATCAAGAGACAACTGGAGAAACAGATATGAGGTGAGTAATGAAAGCAAATAAAATAGATAAATATACAGAATATGTCTATATAGTATGGCAATATTTTGGAGTAGTAGTAATTATGGCATTACATTTATATGGAAATAAGGGGATATTTTTCGGATGAAACTAATATACTGTGACGATCATACATGTTATTGTGATGAACATGGAATATGTAGAAAATGTAAAGAAAATTATCCAAAATTTATAAGACATAGAAGCGAGATAAACCCACAGAATAAAATAAGAATAAAAGATTTAGAAATCAGAGGTTTATTAAAATGAAAATGAGATGTATGTATGAGGGGGAATCGAGATATTGTAGACATAAAGAACATAACGAAAGAGGGGGTAGTAAAATGAGATGCATAGTTAATGGCTGCCCACATTATATTCAAAATAAAATATTGGAGAACAAATGAATAACAATCGAAATATTGGAGAACAAATGAATCTTTTTGACGAAGGATTAAACGAATTTAAACAAAAAATACCATATCCAAATGCTGACAAGATACAGTATAGAAAAGAAGAATGGGATGCTGGAATGGGATAATGGAAAAAATAGGAGAATCATTAACTACATTAGAAATAGGTTTTAGCTATGCCAAATTAGGAATGACATTAACAGAAGCTAAATTAAAATATTTAGATTTAATAGAAAGGACGATGAATGAAAAAAATGAATAAAAAAAACTTAACATCAATAGCTATGAAAACGTGGGCAGAATCAATAGATAGTTCATTAAATTATAAAGAAGCAACTAGATATACAAATCATATAATAAATAAATATTACAATACTTTAGATTACAATATAGTATCAAAAATACAAAAACATTCATATAACTATGGAGTAAAAAAAAATGAGTAGATGTGTAGGAATAAACCTTAGAGGAAAACAATGTGAAAAACATAGTAGTGATATTTGTGAAGATTGTGGAAAGCCAGTTTGTTATTTTCATGGAGATAGAGATAAGCATAATTGTGATGATTCTGTAGAAGGTTGTCATAGTATTTGTAAACATTCGACTAAATTTTTAAAGAAGGATAAATATGAAATGTAAAGACTGCCCAGAATTAATAGAAAGATATGGCTACTGTCAAATTGTAGAAGATTGGGTAGAACCACAATTAAATAGATTTAGTTTTGATAATAACGTAATAGTTTAATTATAAACTATATATACTAAACAATTAAACAATGGAAAAAATGAAACATATAAAACTAACAGAAGAAAACTTTGATAAAATAGCACCAAGATTAAAACCATTTCTAAAAAACTATTGTAATTATTGTGGAGAAAAAATAACAGGAAAAACATATGGTTTTTTAAGCAGAAGTGTAACAGCCTGTAAATCTTTACTTTGTTTAACATTAGCAGTATCGGACTTAAAAGAAATTAAAAAAATTGATAGAAAAAGACAGACTGCGCAAATCAAACCTAAGACGAAATGAAATTAAAAATAGAAATGGAAATAGAAATTGATGAAGACAATATAGATAAAGATATTTTATTAGAAGAAACAGAAGACTATTGTTGGAGTATGGATAACCAAGTTGATAACACAGATATAAAAAATGTAAGTTGCGTTGAGGATTCGCAATCTGATTAAAAATGGGTAATGAATTTATATGTCCAAAATGCAAAAAAGAAAAGAATTGGGAAGAAGCTCCACTCTGCAATAATTGTGGATGGGATGAAACATTTGAAAAAAAAGAAAAAAGATTGTCAGACGATTTAGAGGAGGAAATCGCTAGACTTAGGGACGTATTATGATTAAAAAACGAACTATGGATATGCAAGAATTAAAAGAACGAGAAAAATTAGAAAGATATACTAAAGGACAACTAATAAGTATAATATTAGAGAATAGAGATGATTATGATGATTATAATGAAAAACAAATCCAAAGAGAAACAGAGAGGATAAAATATTATGTGGATATGGCAATTAAAGAAACAACAAATTTAGAGAGAAGAAGAATGCTAAAAATTATAGATGAGTGGACTGATGAATGTGATAAATTATTTGAAGTAAGTGATATTAAAATATTGAAACAAATGGTGGAGAGGTGGAAATGGAAAAATTAAAAATATTTGAAAGGATGTTCGTTTAAGAACTAACAATGGAAAAATCATACTGCTCAAAATGTAAAGAAACAACCATATCAATTAGACAAGGTAGAGTACATTATATTTGTAATAAATGTGGACATGATAAAAGCTTATCTGATGTCTATTGGTATGAGGCTACCCATAAGAACTAAATAACGAACTATGGAAGGAAAAATATGACAAAAAAGAAAACAGAATTTGATAAATTATTTATGAACTGTAACAAGATGCAATTCTATAAGGCTAAAAGAATATTAGTAAATAGAGAAGAACTATCACTAAGAAATTATAATTGGGATATACCATTAGATTTGAGAGAAATTAGTTTAAAGTCAATAAATAACTTTAGAACAGAAACTTTTATTGGATTAGGGGAATGGAGAAATACGAAAAAAAAGTTTATTTGTATTGCACAAAATAAAGAATTGATTTATTTACAACCAGAAATAGTAAAAATTATGTATAATTCAATTAAAACTTCGCCAAAGGAAACGAAGGCGAACACACCACGAGGGAATAATTAAATGAAGTTCGCAAAAACCGAAAAGTATTTAAACTAACTATTCGTAAAATAAATATGAGAAGACAAACTATACAACCAGGAAAAGGCAAAAGAGTTCAAGTAAAACCATTACCGATAGAAGTATCAAAAGACGAGTATCTAGAGATTTTAAAAGTAACAGACTTTATGCATCACAAAATAGCTTTTATGTTAGCCTTTGAATCTGGATTAAGGATTAGTGAAGTAGTTAATTTAAAACCAGAAGATATAAGCGAAAATCTAAAACAAATTAGAGTTAATATGGGTAAAAATTATAAGGATAGAATAGTAGGCTTACCTCTATCTTGGAGAAGTCATTTAATAAGATATATTCCATTACGATGCCAACAAAGAGCATTACAAAAAGCCTTTATTGGTGCATGTGAAAAGACAGGATTAAAGGATAGAAAACCTAAAATCCATTTCCATTCACTTAGACATGGATTTGCAACTGAATCATTGAGGAGTGGAATTGATTTATACACTATCTCAAAATTATTAGGACATTCTGACATTAGCACAACTACAATTTATGCACACCTTTGTCCAGAGGATGCTATTAGAGAAGTAAGAAGTAAATTTGGAACTAGGAAAGAATAATGGGAGAACCTATGTGTGATGCAGAGATAGAAGACTGTGAATGTAGTGATAAGGCTTGGGTTTGGGATGAAGAACAGGATAATTGGGAATGTGAAAATTGTGGGGCTACAGAATGAGAATAGGAAAAGATGTAACAATAACAGAGAAGGATAAAAAGGTTGCTAAAGTTATTCATAGACTTGTATCTGAAGAATGTACAAAACTAACTACACTTGCTGGTAAAATTAGTACACTTAATTTCCAAGCACAAAACTTTCATATGATGGATGAAGTCATACAAGATGGAGTTTTGGAAGATATTAAAAAAATTATGTTAGATAATGGATGGAGCGATTGGGTTAAAGAATTAAAAGATGAGTTCGTATTTTGTGAGAAATCAGAGGTGGGGGAATAATGGAATTTAAATATGCTTTAAAATTAATAGCAGAAGGTAAAAAGGTTAGAAGAAGATGTTGGGGTAATTCAAAATTCTATATTAATTTAAAATATGAAACTATTTGTGCTTTAGAAAAGGATGATTGTATAGCAGAAGATTGGGAACTATTCGCAAATTCAGAACCAAGCGAGGTAAAAGATGGAAATTAAAATATCAAAAAAGGAAGAAGATGCATTATTTTTTATTGTAGACCAATTTATATTAACACATGATAATGAGAGCAGAGATATATATAAAGGAGAATTAAGGTTGTGTAAAAAGCTAAGAACTAAATTACAAAAAGAGTTCGCATTACAGAAACATGACGAATAAATCAGAAACAATTTGGGAAGATAAAAATAAATCTATTAAGATAACAATAGAAGTAAATTCAAAAACGGAGATAGATTGTACTACTGCTTATGATATTTTGAAACAGGCAGAATATTGCATAAAAGGATTAGGTTATGATGACGCATCTTTGGGAGAGTCTGACTAATGGGAAAATTACAAGATGATTTAGTTTTAGTAAGATTAGATAAAAAGATATATAATAATTTTAGAGATTACTGTGAAGAGAATGGCTTGGTAGCAC